>ENA-ORDI01000150-ORDI01000150.1-marine-metagenome-genome-assembly--contig:-NODE-150-length-48230-cov-7.066351_pt1 | contig 48230 bp, 43 predicted proteins | sample MGYA00248628_ERZ508525 | MGnify/ENA primary metagenome ERZ508525 (study PRJEB26195, sample SAMN05422138) | marine metagenome | isolation source: East of Porto Seguro, South Atlantic Ocean | place... | reverse complement strand
TTGCTCTTTTCCGAGCTGAGCAATCCGGTGCTCAGAACGGCGAAAGCAAACACCGAAGCCACCACTACGAAAGCGATGAGAACGATGGCCGTTTCAAGACCGGTGATTCCTCTCTGATCTCTAATCAAGCTCTTGGCAAACATCTTGTATCCTGCTTGTTAACATCCGTTGCAAATGACCGTCGAGTCTGAACTTCCACCCGCACTAAAGTATCAAGATTTATATGATTGCAAAATAGAGGTTGCCTAACCTCGCAGCATGGTGCTAGCACCATGTGCCGCACTGTCCGTCCTCCACCTCTTGGGTATCCGCTTCCGACCCAGCAGCCTCTTCAGTTCTCTCTGCACCACAACGGACTGTCTCGGGTTGTGTTTTCCCGATCGCCAAGAGTCCACGGCGTTTCGGCTAATCCCGAATTCATCGGCGATAGCGGTCAAGGTCCATCCCTTGTATTGGAGTCCGGCAAGCAATTCCTGAACGTCGTTCATGTTTGGATTTATACGATAATAGTTGGTATTTGTAAATATGAAACTTAACATAATGCAATGTCTCATCACCCTTTGCTAAACTTCCGACGCCTCAAACAGAGCATTCCGGCCACGTCCGTGTCGCTGGAGGGGATGACGCTGGTCGTGGTGTCGATAGACGACCGGGTGGAAGAAGAATCGGAGTGGCGGGAGAATAAGCCAGTGTACAAGATGCACTACCGGGTGACGGTGGAGGACGGTGCCCAGTTGGGGATCTTCAGGAACATGAAGACGGGTAGTTGGTGCCTGGCAGAACACCATGAGCCGGGCCAAGACGAAGGGAGCTAAGCCGGCGGCCCGACCAGAATATAGCCGTATGCCGGGAGGGTGACGATTAACCTGGGATTAGTGGGTATTAGCTCAAGCCTGGTCCGAAGTTACCGGATACGGATATCTATTTCTTCGATGGCGACATCTGGATTAATCGGCTCAGGATAGAGAGCGGCAACGAGCTCCTCGTAAGCCACCGCGGTGCCCCTCCTCTCGTACAAGACGGTCAACAGATCGAATTCACCGCTTGAAAGATAGTGAAGTAGTTGGCCGTCATTGATCCTCAGTTCCCTCAAATCGGAGTCGATGCTTAACGCCGTGTGGACTGCGATTCTGGCAGAACTTATCGTGGCGGTATCGTCGGAGCTAACATCCGGGCTGGCTAGTGTGGTCCTGCCCAAAGGCGCGGAATCCTGTGTATTTTGGAAGAGTAGCGTCACCTGATCGCCCGCAAAGCTGAGCAAATCTCCATGGAACAGGGCCATTTCGTTTCCGGGCAGCAGGGGCGTTCCGTTGACGAGTGTGCCATTGCTGCTTCCCAAGTCTGAAGCGAAATATCTCTGGTCGTGGTAGACGACTTCGGCATGCCGGCGGGAAACGAGGGCGAGGTCGATTACGATGTCGCAGGTAGATGATCTACCAATTACACAGCGATCGGTAGTACGAAGGGGAAACAAACTACCGCCCACCACGTCACTTTGCATCACCAGGACAGCGCTAGGGCCAGTGGTCATTCGATATTAGTACCTCGTTCAATCATTCCTAGTTCCAAAAAACGACGCCTTGGCAAACAACTTTCACTATTGCCGTCTAACCGACTGGGGCCACTACGATCACAGGCCCACGGACTTCTGGGGTATTATCGGCGAGTGGGTTTTGCTCTCGCGCGATCAGCACTTTCAATTCAACTAGTAGATTTTTGATGTCCACTTTGATTTCCACTAGGTCGCTCTCAAGCCGCTCTATCCGCTCGTCCAGTTCCGCCATGCCATCTTCTCCGCTTGCCCAGTGTCCCACTGTAACTTTGGGAAGACCAATTTACCAGGCTTGAATTGAAGGGTATATACGTAGGTCTACTTACTTCGCACAGCCTAGCGAATCATAATGCGGCCCTACGATCCAGCCAAGGCTGGTAGCGATACCAACGGTAAATCCGCTGATCTGGACGATCCCTCTCTATATAAATAGCATTTGTCCAGAATGTGAAACCCTCTCTGCTTTCTCTATCCACTGACATTTCCAGTTTGATCACCGAGGACGGCGATGCCTAATTGGGTCGAAGGCGCGTCCACACCGACTCAGTTGCCTATCGTACCACCTGCCGAGCCACTCTCGATTTCCTCAATCAGCGCGTTCTTCCCCTCAATCTCGATCTCGTAGTTCTTGTACCTCACGGGCCAAGCCCGGAAGAAGGGGTAATGCGACATCGCCTTATATATACTAATAGGACGTGTCGCAAACAGCGTCGTTGAGGTATTGCCCATCACTATTAACAAGGATGGGCCGCTAGCCCCAATAGTTCGTCAATGTGAATGCGAACCCATCGCTGCCGGGTTGGTCCCGCGCGGCAATAGCCGTGAGCCACCTGGGCAGATACACGAGGATTCGGCAAATGCAGATCAGCGCGGCCTACCGGCTAACTTTGTCTAGGCGTATCCTAAACCGCATCGTGCGGTATTGGATCCGGCTTGGTCTACCGCCCCGGAAATACCACATTCTCACCGTCAAGGGCCGGCTCAGTGGACGGCTCCACTCTACTCCTGTGTCCGTTGTGCAAATCAACGAACATTGTTGGCTGGTGGCACCCTTCGGACAAAGAAATTGGGTCAAAAATGCCAGAGTAGCCAGGCAGATCACATTGAGCCGGGGTGGACATTCAGAAGACCTAACGGTGGAAGAGGAATACGACCCAAATCGATGCGGCCCAGTGCTCAAACGCTATTTCGACCAAGAACCTTTCACCCGGCGCTTTTTTGATGCTAAGCCAGGGGCACCCAATGAAGCCTTCGCCGCGGAGGCCCAACGCCATCCGGTCTTCCAGGTATCGAGACTGGAAACCGGCAAAATATTCTCCGCGACTCCCTAACATCTTTAACGATAGGCTCCCCTGTCCATGTAGTGGCCTTTTTCTTTTGGCGATTGTCAAACATGGTGCGATCCGGCCCCCTGCAACGAACGCCCATGTATCGCTGGTACAAAACCTTTCGCCAGGGCCGCGCCATGGAAACCCCGATATGCTCGTGGGTTATACTCTCTCGAGCAAAACATGATCCGGAGGTCCCACATGGCCGAGGTATTTGTCCTGGGAGGCGGCACGCCCACACCCACTGAGTTCCGGTTCGGCAGCGCCCACGCGCTGCGCATCGGCGACGAGGTACTGATGTTCGACTGCGGTCCAGCGGCCACACATAAGTTGGTCAAGGCCGGCCTCTATCCCACCCAGGTGGATAACCTGTTCTTCACCCACCATCACTTCGACCACAACATCGACTACCCCTGCTTCCTGCTCTGCCGCTGGGACCAGGCCGCCGGCCGCGGTTCAGAATTAAACGTCTACGGCCCGAAGCTGACCGAGGAGATTACGCAAAAAGTCATCGGCGTCGGCGGGGCCTTCGAGTCCGACTGGCAGGCACGGGTGAACCATCCCTACAGCCAGCAGGTCTTCGTGAACCGAGGCGGCACTCTGCCTCGCATTCCGCCCGCCCCCAATGCCAAGGACATTGGAGTGGGCGAGGTGGCCTCAGGCAAGAACTGGCAGGTCACGGCGGCTCTGGCGGAGCACGTTCAACCCTATCTGGATTCGCTAGCCTACCGAGTAGACACTCCTGAGGGCAGCGTGATATTCACCGGCGACACCCAGCCCTGCGACACGGTCCGTGAACTGGCCCGCGACGCCGACATAATGCTGTGTATGTGCTGGGACGAACAGTCGATAATGGAAACGGCCAACGAGGCCAACGGCCAGTGTGGCACCACCGGCGCCGCCCAACTGGCCCAAGATGCAGGCGTGAAAAAACTGGTCCTGGTCCACATGGGCCACACTCTCTCCAAGGACACACCCTTCGACCGTCATATTGAAGAGATGACCGCCATATATGACGGCCAAATCATCTTCTCTGAGGAGTTGATGCGGATCGAGGTTTAGGGGGATCCTGCCCCATGCTAAACTACCTTCCAACGCTCTCAATGAAACTACCCACGGAGTAACACCATGCAAGCAGAGATAATGCACCTGTCCGCAGCCGACTTGGAAGCCGGGCTTGATGAGATACGCGATTCGCCAAAAGACCGGAGCGTTCTGGACCTGATCGTCAGCCGTCCTGAAGAGGACGCGCGTGAGGTTATGGAACTGGCCGACCTGCACGTTGAGGTTGGTTTGGTGGGCGACACTTGGCGGGACCGGCCCAGCGTCCGCAGCGGTGACGGCAAGGCCCACCCCGATATGCAAATCACCTTGATGAACTCCCGAGTCGCGGCCTTGGTGGCCCAATCCAAGGACCGCTGGCCGTTGTCCGGCGACCAGTTGTTTGTGGACCTGGACCTGAGTAAAGCCAACGTGCCCCCCGGCACCCGCATCTCCGTGGGTTCAGCCATCCTGGAGGCCACGGATCAGCCCCACACCGGCTGCAAGAAATTCGCTGCCCGGTTCGGCGCAGACGCCTTGAAGTTTATTAGCTCTCCGACAGGTAGAGAACTCCAACTGCGGGGCATAAACCTCAAGGTGGTGCAGGGCGGTGAGATAAGACCAGGCGACGCGGTAAAGAAACTCTGAACCAATCACTCAGCTATCGACAACCCGGCGGAGACGTCACGGCAACGCTAAACGCGCCCGGCGCAGGGTGACGCAAATCGCTGAGTGTGCTTAGCGCACGATGTGCAGATGCCTGCCCGCCAGGTTCCGGCGGTCCGCTTCACTGACCGGGTGATCGCGGTCGGGGATCTCCGTGGTGGACTCCCGGCCGAACAGGGGAGTTGAGAAGTACCGCATACCCGTGTCGTTTATCATGGTTACCATGAGACTGGTCCCAGGCAGCTCGGGAGCCAGCTTGTTGGCGGCCACCACGTTGCAGCCCGAAGAGATTCCGCAGAATATGCCCTCTTCAAGAGCCAACCGGTGCGCCATATCGATAGATTCCTGGGAAGAGACGGTCACCACCCCGTCAACGTAGTCCAAGTCCAGGTTGTCCGGGATAAACCCGTCGCCTATTCCCTCGATCTGGTGGGGTCCCCAACCGCCCCCGGTTAGAATCGGACACTCCGCTGGCTCGACAGTGTAGATCTTGACCTGGGGGTTCCGCTCTTTCAGGTACTTGCCCACGCCGGAGATCGTGCCGCCACTACCCTGGGAGGCGATGAACACGTCCACCGTGCCGCCGGTCTGCTCCCAGACCTCCGGGCCAGTGGTGAGGTAATGGGCCTCGATGTTGTCTTTATTCGAAAATTGGGCCGCTTCCCAGAACTTACCTGGGCTCTCCTGCTTCAACTCGGCAACCTTGCCGAAGCACAGGTCAACGTCGCTCTCCCCTCCGGGTGTCATCACCAACTCGGCCCCATAGGCCCGCAAAGAATCCTTGCGTTCTACACTCATGCCCTCGGGCATGACGATGACCACTGGGTAACCCTTGACCGCGCCGATCATCGCGGTGGCGATCCCGGTGCTTCCGGTGGACGCCTCTAGGATGGTCATGCCAGGTCGCAACTCGCCACGTTCCTCGGCCTTGCTAACCATATGGCGAAGTATACGGTCCTTCAGGCTGGAGCTGGGGTTCATAAACTCCAGCTTGCCGCAAAGGGCTTGAGGACCTAAGGCAACCTTCCGAAGCCGCACCAGTGGGGTCATGCCTGCGGCCTCGGTAATATCTTCGGCTATCCGGCGTCTGGAATCCCAATCAGGCATGTTTACCTACCCAGTTGTTGGCATTACCTATCAAACGGCCTAATCCTCAAACTCGCCTCTAGCCCTCGCCTCTTGTATAGCCTGGAACACTCTTTCCGGGGTGGCCGGGGTGTCGGTTATTCTTATGCCGATGGCGTCGTAGATCGCATTAAGGATCGCCGAGGTTGTGGGCACGGTCGCCGGTTCGGCTATGCCCTTGGCTCCAAAGGGTCCCTTGGGGTCGTAAACCTCCACGATCTCGCACTGTATCTCGGGTACATCCATAGAGGTGGGCACCAGATAAAATGCCATCGAGTCGGTGCGCGGAACGCCTTGGTCGAGGATATGCTGTTCGTAAAGGGCGTAACCCACTCCCATGGCCGCGCCACCCTGTATCTGGCCCTCGACGGCGACCGGGTTGATGGCCTTACCGGCGTCGGTGGCGGAGACAATCTTCAACACCTTGACGTGGCCGGTCTCGGTGTCCACTTCAACCTCCGCCAACTGGGTGGCCCAACCGTAACTGGCGTAGGCATCGCCCTGAGAGGTCTCGGGATCCACGTCGGCAGTGCTGTTGTCGTGCCAGCCCCAACTGCCGCACCGGCCTCCCAAGAGATGGACCCGGGCAGCGACTTCTGCCAGGGAGGCGATCGGGGCATTGGCGCCCTTCAGATATACATCCCCGTTGTGGGCTTCCAGCTCATCCTTCTCGCATTCGAACATACCGGCCGCGGTCTGCATCAGTTGGTCGTGAAGGTCGGACGCGGCTTCGTGCACCGCGATGCCCTGCACGAAGGTGGCGCGGCTACCCGACGTGGGACCGGCGTCCGGAGTGCTGGTCGTGTCGGCCGCCACCACCCGGATGGTGTCGATGTCGGCGCCGACGACCTCCGCCGCTACTTGAGCAACGACGGTCATGATTCCCTGGCCCATGTCGCAGGCCCCGGAATACACCGTGGTGGTGCCGTCCTCGGCCATCTCGATGTAGGCCGAGCCTATATCGGCACGGTTGAACCCGTAGCCGATACCGTAGAACATTGAGCCGACGCCCAAGCCTCTTTTTTTGGTCATGAGCGCGCGAACCTCAAATCTTGGGACTCCATGTATTCCTTGATGCGAAGCACCGTGGCTTCGATGCCACAACCCTCGTCCATCACCTGTCCCGTGCCCGTGGGTAGGCCGGGCTTGAGGGTATTGATCAGGCGGATATCTATGGGGGAGATTCCCAAACGGTGGGCCAGTTGGTCCATCTGAGACTCGTGGGCCACCGCTGCTTGCAGCACGCCGAAGCCCCGCATGGCGCCGCTGGAAAGGTTGTTGGTGTAAAGCGTATGGGTATCGACACGGATGTTGGGCACGTCATAGGGACCGCAGGCGTGAATACCAGCCTTCTTAATCACGAATGCTCCCAACGACAGATACGCGCCGGTATCTCCGTAGATATCGGCATCCACGAAAGTAAGCCGGCCATCGCTCCGGGCCCCGGTGCGAAACTTCAACAGCATGGGGTGGCGCTTGGTGTTGGCGATCAACGAGTCCTGGCGGGTGTAGATCAAACGCACCGGCCGCTGAGTCTTCAGAGCCAGCAGCCCCGCATGGATCTCGGACGTTATGTCGTCTTTGCGTCCAAATCCACCCCCGATGGGAGCCTGAACGACCCGCACCTTGTTCATGCTCAAGTTCAGCGCGGGCGCGATCTGACGCCGGTCCCGGTAGGGATATTGGGTGGAGGTGATGATGGTGAGCACGCCGGTGGGGTCAATATAAGCCAGACTGGATTCCGTCTCCATCGCCATGTGGTCCATCAGGTGCGTCCGGTAAGTCGTCTCTACGATCACGTCCGATTCCCTGACACCTTGATCCAGGTCCCCCTTGCGGACAGTGGTACGGGCGAAGAGGTTTCCACCTTCGTGAATCGCGGGAGCGGTTGGGTCCAGTGCGTCCTCGATGCTCAGGACGGGACGAAGCGGCTCCAGGTCCAGCTTGATCTTGTTTATGGCTTCTTCCGCGGCCTGCTCGGTCTCCGCCGCCACCAGCGCCACCGGATCAGCGGCGGACCGTACTTTGTCGTCGGCCAAGACCCGCTGGTCCTGCACTGCCAGACCGTACCGGTTGACGCCGGGTATGTCACCGGCGGTGAGCACGGCCCGCACGCCCGGGACCTTCTCCGCGTCCGACGTGTCGATACCGCGAATGACCGCATGGGGGACGCCGGACCATCGGATCCGGGCGTGGAGCATGCCGGGCATCTGCATGTCGCCCACGTATTGGGTAATACCCAGGGCTTTGTCCAGGGCATCAACCTTGGGCACGCTGGTGCCGATCCAGTCGTATGGGCCGCTCTGGGCCGCTGAGGTAACTTGCTCCGGTTGTGCCATGCCAAGGCTCCCTGGTGGCGGGGTTACGGTCCGGCCTTTTACCGGATAGGAGTGCCTGCCGCCGCCTGCAGCGCTTCCACGATCTTGCTGTAGCCGGTGCACCGGCAGATGTTGCCCGCGATGGCGAATCGGATCTCGTCTTCGCTGGGGCGTGGGTTCTCTTGAAGTAAGGCGTAGGCGCTCATAATTATGCCGGGAGTGCAGTACCCGCACTGTATGCCGCCCCGTTCCGTCATCTCCACCTGGATCGGGTGGGGTTCACCGCCCTGGGGCAAGCCCTCTATGGTGAGAACTTCCCTGTCCCGGACATCACTAACCAGAAGGATGCAGGACAGGACCGGCTTGCCGTCCAGAAGAGCGGTACATGCGCCGCACTCGCCCTCGTCACAACCTTTCTTGGAGCCGGTAAGCCGCAGCTTTTCCCGCAGGACGTCCAGAAGGGACTCGAAGGGCTCGGCATCGGTCTCGTAAACGTTGCCATTAATCTTTAAGGAGTAGTGTTCCATCTACGTTCGCGCCCGCTCCACGGCCTGCTCCAGAGTACGCCGCACCAGCACCTCGATCAACGCCTGCCGGTAGGAAGCCGAACCGCGGATGTCGCTGATCGGGTTGCACTCCTCTCTGGCGATCTTGGCCGCCTGCGCCATCAGGTCCGGCGTCGGCTCGTGGCCCACCAAAGCGTCTTCGGCTTTGCCCGCCCGCACGGGGGTTGGCGCCACCGCCCCCAGGGCTATGACCGCTTCTTGGACCCGGCCGCTGGACCGGTCCAGGGTGACCCGGGAGGCGGCGCTGACTACGGCGATGTCCAGGGCGCCCCGGGGAGTGAATCGTTGAAAACAATCGCCGCTGTCCGATTCAGGCTCGGGAATTTCCAGCGACAAGAGAAGTTCGTCAGGATCCAGGATGGATCGCCCAGGGCCGCTAAAGAACTGCTCCACCAGGCAACTGCGCGTCCCTTCGCCGTTCCCGGTGAATGTTACCGTGGCCTTGGAAACTATCAATGCGGGTGCGCTGTCGGCTGCCGGGGAGGCGTTACACAGGTTGCCGCCGATCGTTGCCATGTTACGTAGCTGCACGGAGCCGATCACCCGGATCGACTCTGCCAGGGCGGAGTATCGTTGCGTCACCGAGGGGGAACTCTCCAGGTCGCGAAAGGGCGTGGCCGCACCGATGTGAAGCCCTTCTCCGGGCTTGGTGGACCAATCGGCTATGCCGGGCAACCGCTTTATGTTAACCAGGCCTTTATAGGTGACTGTCCGGCGGCGCAGATTGATGATCACGTCCGTCCCGCCGGCGAAAGGCTTGCCGTTGCCCCGGCGGAGGATGTCCAACGCCTCATCTATAGAGGCAGGCTCATAGTAGCCTTCTAACCCCAGCACAGGCGAGAGTATAGAGGTGGGCTCTAAACTGTGTCAAGCTAGGTGTCCAGCCATTCCTTACGCTTGATTTCACCTTGACAGGCACCTGTGGCGACGATAGTATTGCGGCCTATGCTGGGGGGCACATAGAGACGAATCACCGGCGAAACCACCCCCGCACCCGCACAGAATACGTCCTCTTTACTCCCTCATTGATCCGGTACTAAGCTATCGACTCCGAGGTTATTCTATGGAGCCTGGCGATTTTGTAGAGGCCCGGCGGCGCCTGGAGGCCAAGGCCCGGCCCGGCGGCGTAAAGCTCACGTCGCTAACAGAGGCGGCCGGGTGGGTGAAAGATGGCGACGTAGTGGCCATCGGTGGCTGCTGTTACTCGCGAACACCCCTGGCTTTGCTTATGGAGATTTTACGTCAAGAGCGGCGCGGCCTAACTCTGGCGCGCAACCTGATGTGTTACGAAGGCGAGTGGTTCATCGCGGCTCAGGCGGTGGAAACCGTGGTGTCTAGCTGGTTCGCCATCGGATTGCCCTGGGGCCTATCCAAAGTGTTCAGGCAAGCGGTCGAAGGCGGCCAGTTGAAGTACGAAGAGTGGAGTCATCTAGCCTTAGGGCTCCGCTTTCGGGCCGGAGCCATGGGTGTCCCTTTCCTGCCGTCATTGAGCATGCTGGGTTCGGACCTGATGGACGTGGGAAGCGCGAAAACGATGGAATGCCCCTTCACCGGCGAGAAGGTCGCCCTGGTACCGGCTCTCTTCCCGGATGTGGCCGTGCTGCACGTTCACCGGGCAGACCGTTTGGGCAACTGCCAGATAGACGGCTACCCTCACATGGACGTGGACATCGCTCTGGCGTCCACCACGGTGATAATCACAGCCGAAGAGATAGTATCAGAGGAGCAGATCCGTAGTCAGCCGGACCGGACCAAGATCCCGGGCTTCGCCGTCGACGCCCTGGTAGAAGTTCCCTACGGGGCCTTTCCCCACGAATGCTACGGGCTTTATGAAGCCGACTTCGATCATTTCGACAAATATGTAGCGGAGGGCAGCTCCCAGGGGGCCGAAGGGGTTCGGGAGTACCTGGACCGTTATGTCTACAACACGCCCGTCCACAAAGACTACCTGAGTCTCTTTGGAGCCGGCACGTTAGAGCGGAAAGCTCGAGACGCCCAGCAGTTGGTGGGGAGAGGATGAGCTACTCGCCCGCCGAATTACTGGCCGTGATCGCGGCCCGCCAACTGGCCGGAGTCAAGTCGGTATTCGCCGGCGTAGGCATTCCCCTGCTGGCGGCGGCTTTGGCCCAGAAAACCCATGCTCCGGACTTGACCATTGTGGTCGAAGGGGGCTCCATCGGTCCGGAGTTGCTTCCCGGCCAGCTACCCATATCCACCAACGAGATGAGGGTCGCCCACCGGGCCAGGGTCCTGCCCGGTATCACGGACACTTTCCTGTTCGCCCAGCGCGGTTTCTTGGAAGTAGGGTTCGTCGGTGGCGCCCAAGTCGATCGATTCGGCAATCTCAACTCCTCGGTGGTTGGTTCCTACGATAAACCCCAAGTGAGGCTGCCGGGCAGCGGTGGGGCCAACGATATCATCTCCTTATGCCACCGGGTGATGGTGGTAACCACGCACGAGCGGCGGCGCTTTGTTCCCCGGGTGGATTTTGTCACCAGTCCCGGTTTCCTCAGTGGCGGAACGTCCCGCCGGGATGCCGGTCTGCTTTTCGGCCGCGTTAGCCAGGTCGTGACCAATCTGGGGATACTGGGGTTCGATGAAGAATCCAAAGCCATGCGTCTGGAAGGCCTGCACCCCGGCGTCTCGGTGGAGGAAGTGCTGGAGATGACGGGGTTCGATCTGCTTATAAACGATCAATTACCGATCACCGACCCTCCTGAAGAAAAAGAACTTGCTCTGCTGCGGGAGCTCGATACAGAAAGGCGGTTTATATGAAAGCCAGAGAGACGGTGTAATGGCGGTGCAATTTGGCCTCGCTATGAGGAACTTCGTGGGCCCCGGCGAGACTCCGGACGTCGACGAACTCCTGGCTTACGCCCAACGGGCCGAGGAACTGGGCTATGAGTCCCTCTGGGTATGGGACCACATGCTGTTGGGCGTGGATCCGGCTTTTCCCGTCCTGGATGCCCTGTCCATACTCATTGCGATCGCGGCCCGCACCACTAGGATAAAGCTGGGAACCGGTGTTTTAGTGCTGCCGCTGCGGAACCCGGTGGTAACTGCCAAGACGTTGACCAGCCTGGATCAAATCTCCAAAGGCCGGCTCATTGTGGGGGCCGCCGCCGGCTGGTACGCTCGGGAGTTCGACGCCGTGGGTGTGGAGTTCAAGCGGCGCGGACGGATCTTCGAACGCAACCTGGATCTTATGCTGCGTCTTTGGACCGAAGACTCGGTAACGTTGCAGGTGGACAACCATAACTTGAGGCAGGCGGTGCTCCTGCCCAAGCCCTACCAGTCGCCCCATCCTCCCGTGCTGATCGGGGGCTACGTCGACGCGGTGCTGCGCCGCGCGGCCCGAATGGGGGACGGTTGGCTGACTTACTTCTACACGCCGGAAGGCTTCACCAAATCTTGGGACAAGGTACTTGCCTACGCCGAAGAGTACGGGCGGGACCCGTCAACCCTGTCGTCCACGAACCAATTAGCGATATACGTGGGGCCGTCCAAGGAAGAGGTCGATCCGGACATGCGGCACTGGCTGAGCACCGAGTGGGACGTGGCGGGCTGGAGCGACTCCACCATCGAACATGCGATCTGCGGGACACCAGACCAGTGTGTCGAGCAACTCCAGGCCCACATCGAGACGGGAGTCGACCGGTTGGTCCTGATTCCCTACCGTTATCAGCCTGAGCAGGTGGAGCTGATCGCCCGCGAGGTGCTCCCTCGCCTCACCGCCTGAGCCGCAAAACCGCAGGTTAATTCTTTTCGGCCCTTCGCCGTCACACCGGCGGAAGTCGGTTTCCAGGAGCGTCCATGGCGCCAACAATTTGTAGATTCCAGCCTGCGCCGGAATAACGCCGCCTAGGCTGATACACTACCTAGCAGAACGATGCGCCAAGATCGTGGTGTAGCAACACCTACTTTAAATGGCGTTAATAGAAGGAGTTAACCGAGCCAATGGCCAAAACCATCGTGGGAATCGACGTGGGCGGCACCTTCACCGACATTGCCATCTTGGAAGATGGCCGGTTGCGAGTGCACAAGCTACCCTCCACTCCCAGTGACCCTTCGGTTGGGATCGTGAAGGGCGTAATAGAAGCCTGCCCACAGTTCGTGGACGGGGGCAGCGAATTCGCTGCCGATTTTGTCCACGGCTCCACGGTGGCAACCAACGCGTTGTTGGAGGGCAAAGGAGGCCGCACGGCCCTAATCACGACCTTGGGGTTTGAGGACGTGCTGGAGATCGGCCGCCAGAGCCGTTCCGAACTCTATAACCTTAACGTGGACCGGCCAGCCCCCCTGGCGCCTTGGGAATTGCGGTTCGGCTTGCCGGAGCGAGTGGACCACCACGGCGCTATCGTGGAAGACCTGCTGCCCGAAGCTATCCAGACCTGTGTACACCTGATCGAGGAAGCCGAAGTAGATAGCATCGCCGTGTCTTTCCTCTTCTCCTTCCTAAATCCGGCCCACGAAGAGGCCGTGCTGGCCGCATTGGAAAAGCTGCCCAACAACCCTTTCATCTCCATCTCCAGCAAAGTGCTGCCGGAGTTCCGGGAGTACGAGCGCACCAGCACCGTGGTGATCAACTCCTACGTCGGCCAGGTCGTGAGCCGTTATTTGACCAACTTGGAGAACTCACTGGGTAAGGGACTGCGCATCATGCAGTCCTCCGGGGGCAGCATCACGGCGCGTTTGGCGGCGGACCAGCCGGTGCGCACTATCCTGAGCGGTCCCGCCGGCGGAGTGGTGGGGGCTTTCTACACCGGTGTTCAGGCAGGCTATCCCGATATCATCACCCTGGACATGGGTGGGACGTCCACCGACGTCTCTCTCTGTCCGTCTCGGATCAAGGAGACCACCGGTTCCCAGGTTGGGGGGTATCCCATCAGTGTGCCAATGATAGATATACACACCGTCGGGGCCGGCGGCGGGTCCATCGCCCGGGTGGACGCCGGAGGGGCCCTGGTGGTGGGCCCACAATCGGCGGGAGCGGACCCCGGCCCGGCTTGCTACGGGAAGGGAGATCAGATCACCGTTACCGACGCCAATCTGGTTCTGGGACGAATGCTGCCCGACAATTTCCTTGGTGGGCGAATGACTCTGGACCGCCAACGGGCCGAGGGCCTGATCGCTGAACTGGCTTCGCAGATTTCATTGAGCGTCCAAGAGACGGCTCTGGGCGTTATCAGGGTCGTTAACGCTAACATGGCGCGGGCCATCCGCGCCACCTCTCAAGAGCGTGGCTACGATCCCCGTCAGTTCACCATGGTGCCTTTCGGTGGCGCGGGTCCGATGCACTGCTGCGAATTGGCCCACGAAATGGGCATTCCCCGGGTCCTGGTGCCCGCCCGTCCCGGCATACTGTCGGCTCTAGGCGTGGCCATCGCCGATATCGTCAAAGACTACTCCCGAACGGTGATGATGCGGGGAGACGACATCAACCGTGTCCAACTGGACGAAGAATTCCACGGTATGGAAGGATTAGCCAGGGAAGAATTGGAGAAGGAGGGACTGCCCATGGACCGCATGGTGCCCCAGCGGTTCCTGGACGTGCGCTATGTGGGACAGTCCTTCGAGCTGACCATCGATTACCCTTCTCCCACACGCCGAATAGACACAGCGAGGATGCGCCGGTCTATCGCCGACAGCTTCTACCGGGCCCACCTGCAGCGGTTCGGTTACGCTGACCGGGGCGAAGCGGTGGAGATCGTCAACCTTCGTCTCAAGCTCGGACTCGAGATGGATAAACCCCAGATAGTAGCAGTACAAGCTGCGGGCTCTGGATCCACTCCCGCGCTGATCGGGGAGGTACAAGTGGTCTTCTCGGGCGGCCCAGTCACAACCCGCCTCTACGATAGGGAGAATCTGCGGACCGGAGACCAGATCTCCGGTCCTGCCATAGTGTTGCAGATGGACACCACGGTAGTGATAACGCCCGGCTGGACCGGTACAACGGACGACTACGGGAACCTGGTGCTGGAGACGGAGTGAGCCCGGAAAAACCGTCATAAAATTTACAGAGTGACGCAGATTAAAACGCGAGGTGGCCGATGGCCGTCGACCCAATAAGCCTGGAAGTATTCAAGAGCCTGTTCATATCCGTCTCCGAAGAGATGGGGGTGGCGCTACAGCGCACGGCCTACTCTCCCAATATCAAGGAACGGCGCGACTTCTCATGCGCCATATTCGACCCGGAAGCGCAAATGGTCGCCCAAGCTGCCCATGTCCCGGTCCACTTGGGGGCCATGCCGGCCTCGGTACGGGCGGCTATCGACGCCTTTCCCAATGCCCTGCGGCCCGGAGACATGGTTATCCTGAACGACCCGTACCTAGGCGGCACCCACCTTCCGGATATCACCCTGGTCGCACCGGTATACGCCGATATTCCTGCTTCCCCCTCGGGTAAAGCGGGAAGCAGGGGGATTTCCAAGCGCCTGGCTGGATTCGTCGCCAATAGGGGTCACCACGCCGACGTGGGAGGCATGACGCCGGGCTCTCTCCCTTTGTCCACCGAGCTGTATCAGGAAGGAACCATAATACCTCCCATCAAGTTAATCCGGGGAGGAAGGCTGAACCACGAGGTCATTCAGCTCATCTGCCGAAACTCCCGCACGCCGGAAGAGCGGAAAGGCGACCTTGCCGCTCAGATCGCCTCCACTAGAGTCGGCGAGCGCCGATTGCAAGAAATCATTCAACGCTATGGCAACGATGAGACGCAAGAGCATATGGCGGCGCTGCTGGACTACTCCGAGCGGCTGACCCGCCAGGCCATCACCCGCATTCCCGACGGCGTCTACGAGGTCGTAGACTACATGGACGACGATGGGTTGACCGATCAACCCGTGCCTATTCGTGTGTGCATCACCGTCGCTGGAGACGAGATCACGGTCGACTTCACCGGGACTTCACCCCAGCGGCCCGGCTGCATCAACGCTCCTCAGGCCATCTCCGTTTCAGCATGTCTATACGTTATCCGGTGCATCGTGGGTGAGGAAGCGCCGGCCAACCAGGGCTGCCTGCGTCCGATCAAAATCATCACTCCCCGCGGCACTCTGGTAAACCCGGAACCCCAACGGGGCGTGGCCGGCGGCAACGTGGAGACTTCCCAACGGATAACCGACGTTCTCTTTTCCGCTTTAGCCCAAGCCTTGCCCGAGTTGATCCCGGCCGCCAGCCAGGGCACGATGAACAATCTGCTGGTGGGGGGCCACGACCTGGACCGGAACAAACCATTCGTTTACTACGAAACCATAGCCGGTGGCATGGGCGCCAGGCCGACCAAGGACGGTATCTCGGGCATTCACACCCATATGACCAACACTATGAATACACCCGTAGAGGCCTTTGAGTTCGCTTTTCCGATGCGCCTAAAACGGTACGCCATCCGGCGCGGTTCGGGGGGCCGGGGCAAGTACCAGGGCGGTGACGGACTGGTGCGCGACGTGGAGTTCCTGGCCCCTGCCAGGGTTACCATCCTATCTGAGAGGCGGAAATTCCCGCCCCCCGGATTCCACGGCGGCCACCACGGCGAGACCGGCGAAAACGTGTTGCTAAGGGGCGGCTACGAAGAGGTTCACCTGGCGGGAAAAGAAACGCTGGACGTGGAGCCGGGCGACGTATTGAGCATCCGCACGCCGGGCGGCGGGGGATGGGGCGCACCCGAGGATGACAAGTAGCCCATCCGGGTCACCTCGATTTTTAAGTGATAGGCCAGCTTCGCGGCGTACTCCTCCAGCGCCACGCCGACTCGACCATGTATTCGCACTCGCCGAGTTACATGATAATTCTCTTTGATGTCACCCGCAGAACGCCGCCATGGAGCCCAGATTGTTGAAGCCCAGGTTGATCCGTCCGGGTTATAGTTGGGTAATCCTGGCTTCCGGCTTCTTAGTGCTTTTTTTCGGCACCGGTTCCAGGTTCGCCTTTGGGCTGGTGCTCAAGCCAATGTCCGAAGACCTGGGCTGGAGCCGGTCAACCCTCACCTTGGGTTTGACCGCCTTTATGTTGGTGTCCGCAGTTTCTCTTCCCGTAGTTGGAAGACTCATTGACCGCTATAGCCTGAGGCTGGTCATGGGAGTCGGGGCGGTATTGGCGGCTTTGGGCATCATATTTATGGGCCGGATTTACGAGCCCTGGCATTTGTTTTTGGCGTACGGGCTTGTTTACGGCATTGGCATCGCAGCCATTTCCAACCTGCCGGTGGGCGTGTTGATCAGCCGGTGGTTCTACCGGCGGCGAGGCGCAGCGGTCAGTGCAGCCATCTCCGGGGGCGCCGTCGGCCAGTTGGTTATCATCGGAGTACTTTCGGCGTTTCTAGCGAGCATGGGATGGCGTACGGCGTTTACAGCCTTGGGATTCGTCGCTCTGGCGGTTATGGTCCCGGTGGTGCTAACGGCGGTCCGATCTCGTCCTCCACCTCCCACAGTTGAGCCAAGGTTGGGAGAAACCTACGCCGCCGGGGATAAGGCTGCGTCCGCGCCTGCGGAGCCTTTGCTCGATGAGGGGTTGCCTCTAAAGACGATTCTACGTTCCCGCCAGTTCGCGTTACTGCTTACCATGTACGCCATCTGCGGGTTTCAGGACTTTTTCGTAGCGACCCATTTGGTGGCCTTTGCCCAAGACCAGGGCGTAGGCTCAGTCTTGGCCGGTAACCTGCTGGCGTGGATGGGGTTGATGGGGCTGGTTGGAGTGCTTTTGTCTGGAGTTCTTTCCGATGCATTTGGGGCAGCCAGGCCCACTCTGATCTGCTTTTTACTGAGAATCGTTATATTTGGATTTATTATCTATTTCCAAGACACGGTGGCGGTGGCTGCGTTCGCCCTTGTCTACGGCTTTACATTTTTGGTCACCGCACCTCTTACGGTGGTCTTCGCCGGGGCAATATTCGGTCAAGGACGGTTGGGCCTAGTCGCCGGTTCGATCTCGATGGTCCACCAAATATTCGGAGGATTGGGCGCTCTAACCGGGGCGTTGGTATTCGACGCATGGGGTAGTTACGATCGTGCGTTCCTCCTATTGCTGGCCATCTCCGTGGTCGCTGTTCCCGTCACGCTGATGCTTCGGGAGCGCCCGTTGCACATGCGAAGCATAGTCTTTGAAACTGGTTGTAAGTAAGGAACTGGGTCATTGCCATGAGAAAAGGCTGTTAACCTACTGCGACGCCGGCTGACTTAAATCAATATCCTCCAGGCGAGGGCAGGCTTAATGCGAATCTTGATTATCGGAGCCAGCGGATTCATCGGGCATTACTTGCTTCGCCGCCTCCGGTATAACTCCGATCATGAAGTTACTAACACTTACAATTCTCGCGCGCCTCAGGACATTGATCAGTCTTGGTACCGGCTGGAAATTACCGATCACCAACGGCTAAATCAGGTTTTTCTGCAGGCACGGCCCGATGTGGTGGTGCTATTGGCCGCTATCGCTGATGTTGGAACCGCCGAGAGGGCTCCGGAAAGGGCTACTGAAGTAAATGTTGATGGGGCCGCACAAGTGGCACGGCTTTGCACCCGATACCATGCGAGGCTGGTTTTCTTGTCAAGCGAGTATGTGTTCAGCGGTGACCGTGGAAACTATCAGGAGGATGACGCCCCCAAGCCGAACAGTCACTACGGCCGGACCAAGTGGCAAGCAGAGCTAGCAGTTGCTCGTGAGGCCTCCCAGTGGAGTATTGTGCGGACCAGCGTGGTGTATGGATGGCCGTTAATCGGCCGACAGAATCTGGCGGCCATGATAATTAACCGCTTAAAAAACAACGAGACCTACAACGGCGATACTAATACTTATCGCACACCGATCTACGTTGAGCATCTGACAGAAGGCATCATGCGGCTGGTGGCCGACTATCACCCTGGGATCTGTCACCTTGCCGGGGCAGATTGGATGAATATGTACCAATTCGCCGGTTCTGTCGCGGAGGTATTTAAGTTGGATGGCAGCCTGGTAACTCCGTTTCAGGCATTGGCCGGCGTACCGCCCAAAACGGATTCGGTAGAAGAGTTAGAACAGGACTTCAAGCTAGATATGCTAGGGCTAGACTGTACACAAACCAGTCATAGGACTGGGATCCGCGCTTTCAGTGTAGTTGCCGGACTGCAAGAAATGTTAGCTTAACGTGGCGCAGCCGGCATCAGCGTCCTGCGCGGGACACCTTGGCTACGCTAGACGCGGAGGAGAGTTAAGCCGGCGCTATCCACTCGACGGCGCGTTCCCCTATCATGACAACCGTCGCATGGCTACCACCTGACCTGGTAACTCGCGGCATCACCGACGCATCGACCACTGACAACCCTGTTACTCCCTTGACGCTGCAGTATTGATCGACGACCGCCATTGGGTCTGAATCAGGTCCCATCTTACAGGTCCCGGTGACGTGCCTGGCTGTTCCACAGGTTTGGCGTATATAGAGGTCCAAAGCGTCGTCATCGGCCAAAATTTCTTCCGTCGGTTGGATCCGGTAGTCGGCCACGTCTTTATACGCGTTGGATTCAAGGAACCCAACCGCTTTCCGTATGCCTTCCCGCACCCGGCGCATGTCGTTTGGATGCTGGAGATAGCGATAATTGAAGGCCGGCTGCACTGAGGGATCGGCAGACGCAAGCTTGACGTAGCCTGAGCCATCGGGTAATCCGAGAGTGCACGAGATTCGCGCCACCCGGTCAGGTGAAACTTCACCGTTCAGGTATTTGGTCCGGAAACCGGGGACGCGCTCCGGCCGTTCGTCCACCATTGGGGTGGTCCTCAGCAACATATCATTGACTTCGCTCGAACCGTCGGAGGTGTAATGTAAACCAAAGTGCACCGTTTCGGTATCACCAAAGAGGGTCAATCCGTCTTTGACTTTAAAGGTGATCTGGGCGCTCAAGTGGTTCGTCAGATTCTGTCCCACTCCGGGAAGCTCATGAACGAGAGGAATCCCAAATTGCTGAAGTTGGTCATTGGGGCCAATTCCCGATAGCATGAGCAGGTGAGGCGACTTGAGAGCCCCGGCGCTCAATACAACACGGTCTGCTTCAACGTTGAAAACCTCGCCTCCGCTTTCCACTTCCACACCCACGGCTTTTAGATCCTTGATCAACACCTTCCTGACGAAGACCCCGCCCCTCACCGTAAGGTTAAGACGGTGGCGCATGGGATTTAGGTGGGTTATAGCTACGCTCATCCTCCAGCCGTCCAGGTTGTTCGAGGGCCACACGCCAACGCCAGCGGGATTCGGGCCATTGGTATCCTCGACTGCCCCGTGACCCGCCTCCAAACAGGCTGCGTGGAAGGCCTTTTGGATGTCCGGCCATGGGCCTGATTGACGACGCCTTACCGGCATCGGTCCATTGGTTCCATGAAAATCATCCCGAATGTCGAGATCGTGTTCAGATTTCCTAAAGAAGGGCAGTACCTTGTCATAAGACCACTGATCGTTACCCATCGCAGACCAGGAGTCGAAATCCTCAGGTAACCCCCTCTGCATCGCCTGTCCGTTTATGGACGACCCGCCCCCGATCACCTTGCCCTGCGCCACGTGGATCTCCCCTTGCTCCTCGGTGATAGTTCCCCGCAGGGCCCAGTTGTGTTCCGAGTCCGGGGATTCGGCAAAACTTGTGTTGCCGAACTTTATTTCGTCCGGGAGATCGGCTGGATCAGGGTAATCCGGCCCGGCTTCCAGCAACAGAACGGAGGTATTCGCGTTTTCAGCCAATCTGCCGGCCAACACCGATCCAGCCGCTCCCCCGCCGACGATAATAACGTCATATTTCATGGTCTCTCCCTAAATGATTGGTTTTATAACCTAAGATTTGCCAGATTTAACTGATTTCCTTGAGAGTAGGACATGCTAAATGTCTCGACCTATCAACCTGGATTCCCCATATCGGTTTACCCGGCACCTGTATCAAGGTCCGAACTGGTCAGGTGGAGCTTAGTGTCGAACTTTGGTGCTTGTCAATCCTCTCTCACGGCAAATATCTTCCTGGTCACTTCAACGGTCACGGTTAGGCGTCCGCCGGCTGACATCGAATGCTATAATGCCAGCCAATCATTCAGGTAAGGTGCGACCGGGTAGGTACACCAACCGGAGATCGCCATGGTTTCTATCGGGACACTTCAAGGGTCAGCCATAGTTGAGGCCATCAAACAGAGCGGTATTGAATTCGTTGTTGCTTTGCCGGACATCACCACCAGTCAAGGTGTCCTCTTGCCGATAACGCGGGATCCGTCGTTGCGGCTGATCCGCGTCGCCAAAGAAGACGAAGGGGTCTCCATCTGCGCGGCTCTCTCCATCTGCGGTAAGAGGTCCGTCCTCCTTATGCAGAACACCGGGCTGCTTGACTCCATCAACTCGATAAGGGGCACCGCGGTGGAGTTCGAGATGCCCGTCTGCATGATCGTAGGCCTGCTCTCCAAGGAGCCCGGCGTCGCGCCGATGGAGTCTAACCGGTACGGCGTGCGGATCACGGAGCCAATCCTGGATGCGATGGGCGTCGAACACCACTTGATAGAGCAGCCACAAGACGTTGCGAAGATCGGCCCCGCCATCGACAAAGCCTACGACACGTCTAGCCCAGTGGTCCTGCTTATCGGAAGAAGGCTGGACGAAGAATGATGAAGCGTGACGAATGCCTCAAAGTCCTGGCTCAATATCACACCGACCAGATCGTGGTAGCCGCCTACCAAGCGGCCCAAGAATGGTTGGTGATCAAGCCCAACGCATTGAACTACACGGCTATCGGGGCCATGGGCCAGGCTTCCTCTCATGCTTTAGGCTTCGCTGTAGGCCTGCCAAACAAGAGGGTGCTAGTCTTAGACGGTGATGGGAGCCTATTGATGAACCTGGGCAGCCTGGTGACCATCGCCAACGAAGCGCCAAAGAACTTCATCCATTTCCTCTGCGAGAACGGATCTTACGAAGCGAATGGCGGGCATCCCATTCCTGGAGCTGGTGTTGTCAGCTTCGCCGACATCGCCAAGGCAGCGGGATACCCCAGGACCTATGAGTTCAGTGACCTCGAGGTTTTCGAATCCGAGATTGGACGCATCCTTCAAGAAGAAGGCCCAATATTTGTGGACCTTAAGGTACAGCAAGGCGAGCGATACCCTGTCGACTACGACAATCTGCACAGCGCCGAGCGGCGCCGGGCATTCAAGGAGGCTTTGGACGCGATAAGGTAGGCTTGGCAGATAACCGTAAGCTTCTCAAGCGGGAGGACATGCTTCTCACGCATGTCCTAAAATAGATGCCAGGACCGGCGGGGCTTACCCCGAGCTTGGAATTGCTAGGAGTTGTCCCGTCTATCGTTTCAACTGGAGATGAAGTCGAACTGCTCGAACTGGCCGTTCACGATGGGGTCCGGGTCCAGCCCTAGCCACTTATTGAGGATAGTGGAGTAAGTGGACCGGAAGTCGTTGTTGAAGTGGAGATCTCCGTCTAACTGGTCCTCCTCGCGCAGCGAAGGAAACTCTCCGTAGAATCCTCCATTGACCGGCTCACCGATGACGAAGGCCACCCCTCCCGAGCCGTGATCACAACCTGCGCCATTGTCCTGGATCCTGCGGCCAAACTCGGAGAAAACTAAGATGACAGCGTCCTTCTCTAGACCATGCTCCGTCAGATCAGCGGTGAAGTCACTTATGGCCGTTGAGACATCCTGCCAGAGCTTGGCGTGGGCCAGCAACTCGTTGCTGTGGGTGTCGAAGCTGGCGTGTCGTGCGTAGTAAACCCTGGTTCCCAAACCGGCACACATCACCTGAGCAACGTTTTTTAGAGTTTGCGCAATGGGATTGTCGGCATATTCTACGTCCGATGAGTAAAGCTGCGGAGCGGTCCTTAGAATGTCGGCCCCCTTCAAAGCGTCTGTTCCAGCCTGACCTAAGACCTGCGCCACAGCGTCCTTTCCCGGCGTCGGGCCGTACATCCGGCTAAAGGCGTCCAGGGCGATTCTACGCGTCATCTCGTCCTGAAGGTCCGGCATAAGACCGTATGTCTCCAAATTGCCCACCGATGCCACCGGGACTCCCTTGCATACCAGAGCCCTGGGTAAACCACGTCCGAAGTTCACACCCGTCAGCACATTCTCACCCGCGGGATCCAGATCCCTTATCACGGAGCCCAGCCAGCCTTCAGCACTTATCTTTTCCGGCTCGGCTGTGTACCAGACGTCTCTGGACCGAAAGTGGGAGCGGTTAGGGTTGTCGTAGCCAATGCCGTTAATGATGGCCAAGCGTCCCTGATTCCACAAAGTCTTGAAGGGAGCCAAATTGGGGTTGAGGCCCAATTCTTGGTCCAAAGCGAGGACCTCTTCCTGGGGAATGCCGATCGTCGGCCGGAAATTGTAGTACAGTCCGTTGTTGTAGGGTATAACCGTGTTGAGGGCGTCGTTGCCGCCCACAAGCTCTATCACAACCAGCGACCGATCCTTATTAACAGAAGTCATTGAGCCTCTCCCTATGAAGCGATTCGCTTGTAGACTTGGATTCTATGGCGATTGCTTTCCGTCACGTAGAGCGTCCCTGCTCTGTCTAGTTTAACCGAGACGGGTGACCAGAAGAACTTCTCGATGTGAGACGATTCTTCGTGCGGATGAATGACAGAGTAATCTATCTCTAGTTCCAGGTTTGCTCGGGCACGAGCCGCCCCTTCCTCCACGTTGACACTCAAAAAGTTTTCGGCCCACTTGGATAGTGTGGCTTGGCCCCGCAGCTTCATCACGAAGCCGCCCTCGGGATCAAGCACCTGTACGCGCTCGTTGCCCCAGTCCGCGACGTAGATGTAGCCCTCCCCGTCGACTGCGACAGAGGATGGGCGTTGAAATTCTCCGTCGCCACTTCCAGATGTGCCGTAACTAGCCAGGTACTCTCCTTGAGGTGAAAACTTCAGGATACAGTCGTTGCCCCAGTTGGCCACATATACATTGTTGTTGGCATCAAGGGTCACGCCCCAAGGCAGGTTAAGCTCTCCATTTCCGTGCCCCTGGGAGCCGAAACTCAGCAGGAACCGGCCATCTGCGGTGAATTTTTGTATCCGGTGGTTGTAGGTGTCCGACACAAAAAGGTTGTCCTGGTTATCGAAGGCGATACCGGACGGGGTATCTAACTCTCCTTCTCCGGTACCGTGTGACCCCCACCGGGACACGAATGCTCCTTCGCGGTCAAAAACGGAGATGCGGTGGAGTTGCTCGTCGCTAACGTAAACCCGGCCCCGGCTATCGATCGCCCCACCGGAGGGCCATATGAACTGGCCGTCCTTTTCTCCAAAGGAGCCAAAGGTGCCATAGTACTCGCTATCTATGTCGCACATGGTAACGCGAACCCCTCGGGGCACGATATCCAGCGAACGGTTCACCACATAAAGCCGGTCGTCCCGGCCGATGGCGGTATCCACGGGGTAATAGAATCCCCGGCCCTCCATGGTTGTCATGCCCAAGGTCATGACATATTCCAGGAATTTGGTCCTTGCTCCGGTTTCGATGGTGGTCATTATTCCCCTTGCATTGTCAGGTAAGTCCCGGGAGTCCAGGTCACGGCCCACTCAAGACCTCTGAAACTCCTGGGTCGATGCGACCATCTGAAGAACCGCTCCGATTTGCCGGCGGGATTGTTCATAGGAGTTTCCTGCGCCGAGCGCTACGTCGCCGCCCATTGATGCGAAGTCAATCAATACCCTACGCGAGTCCTCGGAGACCGACATGGCTCCCATTTGGTCTAAACACTCACCCACCAGACGCTCCGGGGAGATGGGTCCCACAGCGTTTGCAGCTACATTGCTGATCATGGCTTGGACGCCCGGTTTGTTAGCATCACCCATTTGCTGGGTGGCAAAGTTCACCCTCTCTACCAGCGAACCGGTGTCCAGCCAATCGGTACCCTCGTGCCAGCCTTCAACACTGGGCGGATTGTTGAGAAACTGACCCATGTAGACCGCTTGCAGCTGCCGGTCTAATATTTCCCGCCTAGGCCGGTCGAACTCACCCGTTAGGCGGAGCACTCCCGCCACTAACTCAACCGGACTCTTGACCTTGGTATACCATGAGCTTCTGGACTTGAAGAAATCAGCGTTAAACAGCACTCGCAACATTGCAGTGATGTCGTAGCCGCTGTCCAAGTAGGCTTGAGATAGCTGCTGTATGGCCTGTTCGTCTAAGGGTGGTGTGTCGGGCCACTCGGGCACAGGCGGCTCGTTGGCCACGAAAAAGCTGTACATGTGCCTTGATATAAAGCGGGCGGTGGCCTGCTGCTGGCAAATTATATCTATTACATCCTCACCGTTGAAACACCCCCGTTGCCCCAGGAATTCCTTCTCCCCGTCGTCATGGTCCTCAGGATGATATTCGAAATGCCAAGCTATGCGGCCGTAGGGCCAGTCCGAGTCTCTTTGAGACCGCAACTCCATGTACTCTCTGTTGGCGATGGTCCAGCCGGTGAACGAGCGGGCGCACTCCTTGATGTCTTGCTCGGTGTAGTTGCCCACGCCCATAGAGAATAGCTCCAGCAGCTCCCTGCCGTAGTTCTCGTTTATGGCGCCTTTGTGGTTGTCCTGGTTGTCCAGCCAAATGATCATGGCCGGGTCTTTGGACAGCTCCACTAAAAGCGTGCGGAAGCTACCCATGCCGTGCCGCCGGAACATCCTGATCTGGTCCGATAGGGCTTTGCCGTGGATGACTTTAGGGTACCCGGTAGCGAATATGCCATGCCAGAACAAGGACATCTTTTCCTGTAGTGGAGTAGTTGTCGTTGCCATGCGGAAAAGCCAGTTCTCTCCGGAGGCATTTGGTCCCATCATTCCCGAAAGCTCGGGATGGAAACGCCGAATGAGGTCGTCTCCCATCCTCCGCTCGTCGACAGGATTCAGTAGCTCCTCGGCAGTAGCCTCGTATCCCTGGGCTGCGTAGAAATCGAGCTGGTCCCGGGTGGCTCCAAAACCGGCCCGCCGCATGAGGTGGGCGATCAGTTCCACGTCGCTGTTTCCCATGTACCTTCCCCCAAACCGAGTCTCGTTATGCACGCACAGGACCAATCAGAAATTCGATCACCGCCATTGTAGAAGCGCTGTCACCAAGCGTCAATCACTGGCCAGACTCCCGGCGCTGAAGAGCGTGTTTCAGGCGTGGAAATCCGCAAGACGATGTTCAACCGTTGGTAATCATCGGTGTATCTCCTGGCGCATGAAGATTACGTGTGAAACCATACCGGGTCTCTAACCGGCGGCTGGCCAGCTGGTGGGAGATTGAGGTGCTTAACCCCTCCTTCGAATCAAAAGTTGACTGAGTCCTAGTATAATGTCGTCGATTCAGGCTGGTAGGAAGTAATCATGATAGTTGTAACCGGGGCAGCAGGCAGGCTTGGCAGGAGGGTGGTTCGGGATCTCCTCGACCGGGAGATAGAGGTTCTTGCAACGGATCAAGTCGCGGCCGATGACCTATCAACCGAATTCCTGCTTGGTGACCTGCTAGATACGAAGATGGTAGAACGCCTGCTAAAAGGCGCTGAAGGTATCATACACATGGGCGCTATCCCAGGACCGTTGCGCGCTGATGGCCGCGTGATTTTCGACAATAACGTCCAAAGCACGTTCAACGTCATGATGTCGGCGGCGGAGATGGGACTGCGGCGAGTGGTGTTTTCATCCAGCGCCTTCGGAATGGGTTGGGCTCACGACGGAGCGGCCTTCGTGCCCCTATACCTACCCCTAGATGAGGAACATCCCATGATGCCGTTCGAGCCATATGGCCTATCCAAACAGGTCGGGGAAGACATCGGGAAGATGATTGCCCGCAACTCCACCACCACGGTGGTCAGCCTCCGTTTCACCAACGTGGTGTCTCCCGAAGGCCAGGAGGAATTTCCGTGGCCGGCACCCACTCCCCAAAATCCACTCACTCTAGTGATGTGGGCCTATGCAGATCCCCGGGACGTGGCCCAAGCCCACGTGCGGGCCCTTGACGCGGATATCGAGGGACACGAGGCATTCATGATCGCTCAGCCTTCAAGCCGCTTCAAAGAGCCTACGCTTGACCTCATCAGGGACAACTTCGGGAACAGTGTAGAGATCCGTGGCCAGCTTCAGGGCACCGCCAGCGTTATCAGTACCGAAAAAGCACAGCGAATGCTGGGCTGGAGGCCTCGATACGATTGGACCGCGTCTTGACGGTTTTTCTTAACCGCCATCGCTGCGCGCCCGAGTCGGTGTAACATGCGGACAATCCGCCTCCCCGAAGCCACGGAGGAAATGAAATGGCAGCCGATCTAACAGCAGAGTTAGCCCTAAAGCTGGACGAGCTTCAAAATAGGGTCCGTATCCTTGAAGACGCGGAAGCTATTCGGAACCTGAAAGCAAGGTACGCAGCATACTGCGACGATAACTATAACCCTGAGAAGATAGCCGAGCTGTTCGTAGAGGACGCCGTTTGGGAGAGCGGCTCCCTGGGACGCTTCGAAGGCCGGGAAGCGATCCGGGAATTCTTCCAGGAAGCGTCCAAAATCTTCACGTTTGCTTTGCACTACGGTTTGAACCCTCAGATAGAGGTCGATGGTGACACAGCCCGAGCCAGGTGGTACTTGTTCATGCCCTGCACGGTTAGTGATGGGAACAAGGCTATGTGGCGGGCCGGAATAGACGACGAAGAGTACGTGCGCGTGAACGGAGAATGGAAGTTTAAGAGCAAGACATCTACCGGCGTGTTCAACACGCCTTTTGAAGAAGGTTGGGCCAATGTCCGGTTTGCTTAGTCTCTCGCAGGAAAGGGGGTCATGGGGAGAATGGCGAAAAGGAATAAGCCTCCGGCAGCAAGCGCCTTGCGATGTCTCCACATCGATAGTATATTCGGCGCTATTCACCGTTGGAGGACGTACAGATGTATGACAAGCCCATGATCAGCTTAGACCAGGCACAGGACGCTATCCAGGCAATGATCGACGATTACAACAAGGACCCTAACCGGCGCAAGGTAGACATGGCGGTCGTGGACGACGCAGGAAACCTGCTGGCGTACGCTCGCATGGATCGATGCTTGAGACCGACCTTCGCCATACGGAAAGCCTATACCTCTGCCGTACGGTCGATGGATACGGTGACCTTTGCTGAGCAACTCAGTACTCAGGGCCGGTCCCTGGAGTCATTCGGCGATCCCCAACTTATCGCCCTTGCTGGAGGCGTGGCAGTGATTAAGGACGGCGCGGTCGTTGGGGCTATCGGCGTTGGCGGCCTGCCCAGCGGCCTTGATGACGAGGCGATCGCCAAGGCGGGGTTAGCGGCCCTGAACATCTAACGATCCTCGTTCCCATGAACTCTCTTGGGCTCTTTCGAATGGAAACAAGCCACTCAACTCACCAAGTCGTAACTACGAAGAAGCTTACCGGGCAAGCTCGGGGTTACGACTGGTACCACAAGCCAATTAAGGAGTAAACCATGGACCTGGGATTGAAAGGGAGGGTGGCCGTCGTTGGGGGAGGCAGTAGAGGTTTGGGGAAAGCATGCGCACTGTCCTTGGCGCACGAAGGGGCCAACGTGGCCATATGCAGCCGCGGCGTCGAGAGTCTGGAGGCCGCAGCCAAAGAAATACGGTCAACCACAGGCGCCGAGGTGCTGGAGGTGCCGGCCGACCTGTCTCGTCTGGCTGATATCCAGGACCTGTTCCAGAAGACAGTAGATCATTTTGGCAGGTTGGATGTGGTCGTCTGCAACTCGGGCGGGCCGCCTGAAGGCCGGGCCGTGGACACCTCCGAAGAGACCTGGGACCAAGCGATCCAGATGGCGCTCACCTTCTTCATCCGCATGGGCAGGGAGGCGGTGCCACACTTGAAGAATCGATCCTGGGGGCGCATCGTCAATATTTTAGCGAGCACTGTGTACCAGCCTATCGACAACCTGGTTACGTCTGGCGTGACTCGGATGGGGGCTGTGGCCTTCGCTAAAAGCCTGGCTGACGAAGTGGGGAGGGACAACATCCTGGTCAACAACGTAGCCCCCGGGTTCTTGCTGACCGACCGGATGGTGGGATTGTTCGAGACCAGGGCCAGCGAAACGGGGGAGTCGGCGGATACTCTGCTCCAGGCCCGCGCCTCCGCCATACCCATGGGACGATTCGGGAGGCCCGAAGAATTGGCCGATCTAGTTGCATTCCTGGCTTCGGAAAAGAACGGCTATATCACCGGCACGACCATATTAGTGGATGGCGGCGTCGTGCGGTCGGTGCTTTAACCCCAGAGCCTCTTGTAGGCTCCTTCACTAGATTGTCCGTGTCGTGTTGAAGGCGCCCGGCTGGGCTTATCTCATAATGCGGCGGAAAAAGGCGAGAGCGTTTCCACCGGCGATCTTCACGATGTCGGCGTCGGAATAGCCGCGGGTGATCAGACCGCGGATAATGTTCTTCCCTTCGGCAGGGGATTCGAGGCCACTGATCGAGCCCGAGCTTGTCACCCCGATGCTGGAATCTGTGCCTATGGCCACGTGGTCCATGCCCAACAACTTCACCATATAATCGTAGTGATCCAGCAGGCTCTCGATGCTCAGCTCAGATATCCCCCAGCTGCGGATCACCGATGGTTGTACGGTGACCCCGACGATGCCGCCTTTTTGCGCGCATGCTACCAACTCCTCGTCCTTCCTCAGCCTCCCCGCCGCGTACTCGCCACCACCCTGTTGCTGGCCCAAAGTGTGGGACCCGTCGTGGGTGAAGGCGACCGGGGCTTGGGAGAACTCGATGGCGTCCATCGCCGTCCGAAAAGACGCGTGGGACAGGTCGACCACCATCCCGAGCTCGTTCATCCTTTGGACGACCTCTATCCCGAACAAACTCAGCCCGCCGTCGTTTCGCTCTACGTGGCCGTCCCCGATATAGCTCCTGCGCCGGTAGGTCAGCCCCGCCAGCCTGATGCCGGCGTTGTAGAGAACGTCCACCAGCTGCAACTCGTTGCCGATGGCCAGGTGCTCCACCGTGGGGAAAAAACCTACCTTGCCTTGCTGCTTCGCCGCCTCGATCTGCTCGGCATCGCTGACCTTGACCACCTCGTCATGTCGCTCAATGTCCGACAGCATCATGCTGATCTCGTCCAATAGGTCGGCGAACCGGATGAAGGACATCTCGTTCGTATTCAGCATGCCTCGGTGGACGTTGGCTGTCCCAACCGCGGTAAATCCCCCGTGACGTACTGCCTCGTACCCCCACGTATAGCTATCGCCCCGGAGGTACTCCCAGTTTCGGCCCAAGTCCTCCGGCATCACCATCGGATGTTGATGGAGATCGATCATTATCGTCTCCTCCATCAAACGCTGGAACTTCCGCTCCTGCTCAGCGTCCAGAGGGACAGTCATTGACGGGACTCGGCCTACTTGCTTTACCAGTGGGATTGGGCTGGTTACCATCGAAACTCCTTGCTCGCTGTGATGCCTCACCCGAACTATTTTCCCAACTTTCCGAGCTTATGGAGGCTGAAGTCTTAACCAGGGTAATGCACCGATATATATCCCCGGTGGAGGTCCTTCTGGTGAACCTCCAAGCTTGAACAACGGCCTTCAACGCCCGGAATGCAGGGTATAACCTCTTATCATCCAGTCATCCCGCGGTTTGTTCGGCCAGCAGGTTGGAGTACACCTTCCCTTCCTTCATGACCAACTTGATGCGGGTTTTGTCTTGCAGGACCCTGATGTCCTTCAAGGGATCGCCGTCGACGACCACCAGGTCGGCGAACTTCCCTTTCTGGACCGTACCGACTTGCTTTTCCAAACCGCAGCACTCGGCGGCCCAGCCAGTGCCCGCAACCAGGGCCTGCATCGGTGTCATGCCAGCATCTACCAGGCACTCAAGCTCTTGGGCGTTGTTTCCGTGGACCCAACCACCGGCGTCGGTACCTGCTACGACCTTTACGCCAGCGGCCAGAGCTTTTTGCACGCTTTCAACATGATGTTGGCGAAAGTCACCAGCTTCGGCCTGGGCCTCGGGTGTGCCCACTTCACGGTGGAAGATGAAAACAACGAAAGTGGGAACAAAGAAGATCCCCTTGTCGGCCATCATCCGCAGTAAATCCGGGTCTTCGTTCAAGTAGGACCCGTGCTCGATGCTGTCCACTCCTGCTTCTATGGACATCCTGAGTCCGGGGCCGCCGACGGCGTGGCTGGCCACCTTCCGGCCGTGGATGTGGGATTCGCTTACCAGGGCAGCGAGTTCGTCCCGGTTGAAGGCCACATCCAAGGAGCCATGATGGGGCCTTGCCCAGCCGGTCTGGAATACCTTGACCAGATCCGCCCCAACGCGCACCACCTCCCGCACCTTGGCCCGCACTTGGTCCACCCCATCGGCTATTCCCACCGGCAAATTGGGGTCCGGCGATGGTGGTTGGTGGTGGCCCGACGGACTGGACCGGTCAGCCATGCCGTGGGTGGGAGACAGGGGAGTAGTGGCAACCAATAGCCGAGGACCAGCGATAAGGCCCTGCTCCACAGCCTGTTTGAATCCCACGTCCAGCCAGCCGCAGTCCCGGATGGTGGTGTATCCAGTGAGCAATGTCTCTTCCATTACTTTTGCAATCCTCAGATGGCGAAGGCTTTGAGCTTCGGCCAATCCCCATCTTCCAATCAAATCGTAGGTGAAGGAGCTCAAGTGGTCGTGGCAATCGATCAAGCCCGGCAGCAACGTCATGCCGGTGGCATCGATTTCCTCCGTATTTTCGGGGGTTGCTAGCGCTTCTCGGTGGCCGACCGCCTCTATACGGCCATCGTCGGTCACCAGGACCGCTGAGTCTGTTCTCGGAGGTCTTCCTGTGCCGTCAATTAGGGTTGCTCCAGTGATGATCTTCATAAGCCAATTCCTTAACACTGGGTGTCGAGGCTAATCGTTGCACCGATGTGCCTCGCCCCTAACGTTGTTTCCGATCAGGCATGACATGCACCGTTGTGGTGGGCCGAAGGCGGCACGTCCAATACCGGATTGGTATCGAAGAACCCCACAGGTTTCAGCATGAACCCGCAGTAGGCCACCGGCGATACCGGCCAGTCCTCGGGACGGGGCACGTGATGGTAGCCGAGGGTGTACCAAAGCACCAGATCCGTATTCTCGATATTCCGGCCAGCCGCTGTGTACTCGGGCAGGCCCGCGCCACCGGGATGCTGGTTAGGGTAAGGCCCGGTGGCTGTAATCTCATCCGGGTCATAAGGTGTGACCCACAAGTGCTTGGTCATAAACCCGGCGCGTTTGATAATGCTGGCACTGGGGTGGGCGAAGGGCAGGATATTATCCCCAGGCATAAGCTTGTAGCTCACCGGTTGCCCCAGAGCGTTGGTGACCGAGGGATTGGAGACCATCCAATAGCGGCCGCTCATCGGGTCGATGACCCGCTGGGCCTCCAACTCCGTCTTGAACAGCGTAGCCTCAGCGAAGAAAGCGTTCCCGTGTGGATTGTCCGGCCCGATGGGCTCGGACACCGTGTTCACTTCGCACACAGAGTTGTCCTCGCCGTCCACGCTCATGTCGAGGCGGAAGTTGAAAAAGTGCTGGTGGATGTGAGCGTGGAGCTGAGGCGCCACCAGCGTCCCGTACTTGGGTGTCTCGCCGGCAGGCACCGCCGCGGTATTTACGATGCCGGTCAATTTCACTTCCAACTGTATCGTGCCATCCTGGTAGAAGTACCAGAAGAACCCGTACTCGTAATTGCCGACCGTAGAAATGCTGGACACTACGAGACGCCTCGAGCGCCGCACCTCGGTCTGGCCCGTACGCCAGTCGCTGTGCTTCCACAGGATGCCGTAGTCTTCTTCATGCAAGCAAACCGCGTTGGGGATGGTCACCACACCGCCGCGGCCGTCATTCATCACAGCGTCGAAATAGTGGATCTCCCCCAGGCAGTCGCAGCCGAGGGTAAGGGAGTTGGCCAGCGTGCCGATGCCGTACTCGCCGGCGTCGAAGGCGTTCTTGCGGTAGTGGTCCTTGCTGGGGTCACCGTAGGGAACGACCATGTCTGAAAGAGAGGCCCGGTAGACGATGGGCCGGACTCGACCCTGATCTTCGTAGCCGGTATTGTGGATCACCAGGCCTTCCCGGGGAGTGAAACCGATACGCAGATGCCACTTCTGCCAGATGACGCCGTACCCGTCAACCTGGATGCTAGTGCCTTCGGGTTGGGCGATCTCTAATGGTTTGAGGTCCTTTCGAAACTCGCCCACAAATTCGGAAGCGTAATTGCCGGGATTGGGCGGTATAGGGACCACGCCAAAGTCGTCCACTCTGACCACTTCCATGCTGTTGAGGTCAACGACGGCGGTAACTCCTTCTATCGGACGGGCGTAGCCGTTGTCGGTGGGGCTTGACCGGAGAAAGCTACGGGCCAGTACCAGGCGGCGTCCCTCCTCTTCCTCGAAACCATAGTTACCCGCCGACCAAGGGTCTACCATTACCAGGTCGGAGTTGGTGATACCTCGCTTTTTGATGGCCGCTTGAAATTCGGGGTTGGCTTTTACAGCTGCTTCGCAGTCCCCGAACTCGTCAAACATGATTCTGGGCTGCACACCGGGGATGTGCTTCCACGAGGTCACCTTCCCCTGATCAAGGGATATAACGGCTTCGTAGGTGGCTCCAGCGTCGTTGTCCAGGATGACGATAAACGCCTCCCTCTGGATCGGGTCCCCGGTCCGGAAGTTGAGCACCGTCTCCTTCGCAGGTTCTTGGAGAACGATAGTCTCGAACCTCACTCTGGCGCCCAGATCACGCTGGGTTTTCAGGATTGCCGCAGCTTCGGCGATCTCTTTGGGTGTCAGGGGGTCCAAGGGATGCCGCGCTGGAGTGAGGGTAGCTGCGTTTAGTTGGGATTCGGTGGGAACGGCCATCGGGACCTCCGGTGCGTGAACTTGTGGGAATCTACGCCCTGGCTGACGCCTGCAGCATCGGCCAGAGCTTGTGGGCGGTCTCACCCATGATCCAGTTGCGGTCATCGCCGGATAGCCAAGACAGCGCCGCTTGGCCGAGTTGCACCTGGCCGATATAACCGCCTTCGCGGGAAGAGGGGAAGTTGGAGCCCCACATCACGCGCTGGGGCGTAAAGGCTTCAATGACGCGCCTGAACAGCTCCTTGTCGGCCTCTGTCAGGCCGGAGTAAGGGCCGAGGCTGGTGCTGGAAATACGCAGGTAGGCGTTGGACAGCTTGGCCAAGTCTTCCAGGGCGGCCGTCATAGCAGCCTTGTCCTCGGCGCCACTCCATCCGGCGAAGTGGTCCGGGGCAAAGATGACGTTGGGATGCCGGGCAGCCACGTTCCGCATCCGGTCGATCTTCTCCGGCTGACCGCCGCCGCCGATGGAGATCGGGACGCCGAGTGATTCGGCGCGGTCCCAGAGAGTGTCGCAACGGGAATCGTCGGGCTCGGCCTGACTCAGGAGGCGGACGCCATTCATGCCATGCTCGTTCACCCAATAAGAGAGTTTGTCCGCGGCATCGGGCGCGGCCGGGTCCAGGATCCCGACGGCTACGGTACGAGGGGCGTACTGCTTGGCGCTGTCGCACTGGTAGATGTTATCGAGACCGTAAGTACCGGCGGGTTGCACCAAAGTGGCGCACTCCACGCCGGCCCTGTCCATCTCCGAGATCAGGTCTTCGGCATCGTTGCTTACCTCGGTGGACCATCCCCGTGCGCCGGGGTCGAGGGGGTGCTTGACCTTGTCGCTGCTGACCACGTGGGTGTGGGTGTCGATGATCATGGGCGTCGCTCCTGGACAGACTGCGTCGAATAGCGGGAGTCTACCATAGGGTCTCGGATCATGGAAACCAGGAGGCCGGTTACGCTGTCTTCTGCACCGGCCGGAGGCTGTCGACAATTAGTCTCCTCCGACGTAACATCCCAACATGAGTGATTCAACAGAGCGGGCCGAAGCAACATCGACAATTCCACCTGGAGCTTTGTCGGGAATCCGAGTGTTGGACTTCACCTGGGTCCGGGCGGGTCCATGGTGCACACGATGGCTGGGGGCGCTGGGAGCCGAGGTTATCAAGGTTGAGTGGCCCCGGAGCCCAAATACTCGCGGCAATAACATCGCGACGGGAGCTGGTACACCCGAAGGCTTGCCCGCTAACCTGAACACCAACGGCCATTTCAGCGACACCAACTCCAACAAGCTAAGCGTCACCCTGAATACTCGCACGCCCCGAGGCATCGACCTTACTCGGCGCTTGGTAGCCATGTCCGACATCGTCATCGAGAACTTCGCCTACGGGGTATTGGAGCGGTGGGGTCTCGGCTATGAGGATATGAAGAAGCTCCGTCCTGACATCATCTACCTCTCCATGTCCGGCTTCGGCCACACGGGTCGTGACAGAGACTATCAAACCATGGGAGCGATCGCACAAGCCCTGTCCGGCCTGACTTACACGTCGGGCCTGCCGGATAAGCCGCCCGCCGGCTGGGGCTGGTCCTATTTGGACGACACGGGCGGCCTATTCGGGGCCATGTATGCCCTGAGCGCGATTTACCATCGCAACATGACTGGTCAGGGGCAGCATGTCGACAGTTCCCAATGGATCATCGGCGTCCCCCTTAATGGCGCTGCCTTCTTAGACATCCAGGCCAACGAGCGGTCCACCGTCCGAACGGGTTACCCGCCGGGCAACCGCGCTCACTGGCCCGGCACACCCCTGGTGAACAACTACCGGGGACTTACCGTAGCACCGCACAACGCCTATAAGACCAGTCCAGGAGAGTACAACGACTGGTGCGCCATCGTCTGCCGCTCAGACGATGAGTGGCGGAGGTTGGTGGGTGCGATGGGCTCTCCCAGTTGGGCCAACGGCGAGAAGTTTGCCACGCTTGAAGGCCGCCTGGAGCACCAGGAAGAGATGGACCAGGGGATAGAGGCGTGGACGAAAACTCTGGGCAAGTACGAGATCATGGAACAGTGTCAGGCGGCGGGAGTTGCCGCCACGCCCGTTCAGAATAGCCAAGACCGGGTGGACAACGATCCACAACTTAGGCATCGAGAGATGTACCGGGACGTAGAGCATCCCGCGCTGGGGACCTGGCCTCTTCAGAACGCCCCATTCAAGATGTCTGAGACACCTGCGTTCAACAGCCGGCCCGGGCCCCTGATCGGCGGACACAACAAAGAAGTCTTTGAAGGGCTGTTAGGTATCAGCCACGAGGAGTTGGTGAACGGTTTCGAAGACGGGACTTTCTGGCCGAAGGACCTCAGTATGGATGAATATCCGTATTTCAAGAAGATGATGGAGGATCCTACCCTAGTACGGTGGGACGGGAACGAGCCCATGGCAAATCCCGGTCCGGCGCCGGCGCGAACTCCGGGAGCGGGAGCCTTTGGCGGGCTGCGGGTGCTGGAGCTGGCCGATGAGAAGGGGCAGTGGTGTGGCAAGCAGATGGCTGACATGGGAGCGGACGTCATCAAGATAGAGCCGCCCGGTGGCGAGGCGGCACGGAACGTGGGGCCCTTCTACCAGGACATACCGAACAAGGAAAGGAGCCTTTACTTCTGGCACTACAACACCTCCAAACGCGGGATCACTCTGGACCTGGAGACCGAGGACGGGCGCCGGCTGTTCCGGAAGATGGCGGAGAAGGCGGATGTGATTCTAGAGACCTTCAGTCCCGGTTATATGGCCGCCCTAGGGCTGGGGTATGAAGAACTTAAGAAAAACAACCCTAGGTTGATCATGTGCTCACTGACACCCTTTGGGCAAACGGGGCCGTGGAAGGACTACCAGACCAGCGACCTGTTGCACCTGGCGGCGGGCGGACAGATGGCCAGGTGTGGATATGACGACGAGGTCGTGCCAGATGCGCCGCCCATCGCGCCCGGAGGAGGGCAAGCCTGGCACATGGGAAGTCACTACGCCTACATCGCCATTGCCGCGGCGCTGGTTAATCGATCTGTGACGGGCCGTGGGCAGTACATAGACGCGGCCGTACATGATGCATGCGCGCTTACGACCGAGGGCCATGTCAACCAGTACATCTATACGGGAAACGTAGTCCCTCGAAGAACTGGAGGCGGCAACAGCGCCACTGGGCCCAACGCACAGGTCTTATGTAAGGATGGAAAATACGTGAATGTGGGTCAGATCACGCTGGAGCGGGTGTTGATGCTTGCGGCTTGGATGGATGAACACGGCTTGGCGAGCGACTTACTTGATGAGAAATACCAGGACCCAGGGGTGATCGCCGAGAACCAGTCACATATTCGCGAAATTTTTGCAAACTTCCTCGCCAACCTCACACGGGACGAAGCCTACCATGGCTTACAGAAGCATGGCTCCAACGCGGGGGCGATCCGTTCACCCGATGAGGTCATGCAGGACCCACACCTGGAGGACCGGGCGTTCTGGACGGATGTAGAGTACCCTGAACTTGGCAAGACGTTCCGACACACCGGTTCAGCGGCCATCTTCAACGGATCGCCCTGGAGAATATCCCGGCGGGCGCCCCTCATCGGGGAGCACAACGAAGAGGTCCTGTGCGGGGAATTAGGACTATCAAAAGCGGAATTGGCCGTCCTAGAAGAGAAGGGTTCCGTGTAAGCATCGCCGCACCTCGGTCGATGCATATGTATGCGCCCGAAGCCGCTCGATGTTCAGATGACCTCAGCGACTGTTTACGATGCCTATATCCTTTCTTCAATCATGATGCCGAACTCGCTATAATTACCGCCGCGCGCGAAATGGGCTGCTAGTCCGGGTTCAATCAGAGTACATCGTACATCGCTTTCGGGAATGGCGGATCTGGTAGGACACAAGGAACGGAGGATAGTCATGGCGGGAGAAATTCGATACAACAAGGTAATCGATCTACTAGAACAGGGAAAGCCGGTGTTTTGCTCTGGGCTGGTGTGGAATGGAAATCTGGATGATCTGACCTACGTAGCGGACGCCGACTACGACATGGTGATCATGGAGATGGAGCACGAAGGCTTCAGCTTCAATAACCTGCGGACCTCACTCCAGTTCATACTGAACCGCAAGCGCATCTCGGGAAGCGGTACCCTCCAAGCCGACCCGGTGCCATTTGTGCGGATACCGCCAAACTCAAGAGAGACCAGCCAATGGGTGATCAAACAGGCGCTGGACACCGGAGTATACGGGCTGGTGCTACCCCACCTCAACACCGTAGAAGATGCCCACGCGGCAGTGGTGGCAGCCCGGTATCCCCAGGTGCCGGGAGTGGCCGACTTTGAGCCAGAAGGGCAGCGTGGCTGGTGGCAGCGCATCGCCCCGCGCTACTGGGGCTTGACCGCCCAGGAATACTATGACGCCGCGGACCTGTGGCCCTTAGACCCTGACGGCAACATGCTATTGATAGGCATCGTTGAAGAGCCGGAGGGAGTCAACAACCTACCGGATATACTGAAGCAGGAAAAAGGCATCGGGGCGATCTGGGCGGGACCGGGGGACATGTCCGTGGCCATGGGCCACCGTGGAGATTCGTCCCATCCCGACGTCCAAGCCAATCTGCTTAGGATACTGGAGGCCTGTAAGAATGCCGGGGTGCCCTGTGCCACCGGGGCAACCGCCGAAGAGGTTTCGATGCGCCTAGAGCAAGGCTTTCGCATCATCATCACCTCGCCGGTAAAGTCCAACCCCGGGCTGGCGGAGGGCCGGCGCATATCGGGCCGATAGTGGCGAAGCTTGGAAATCGATCGCGGCACTTCAGTTGGCCCGCATCGCCTAGGCGGGCGTTGTATGATAAGGACGCCAAGAACGTAAGTTAACAAGAATCCGAAAAAGGGGAGACCTATGTCAACGATCCCAGGCCTGGAGAGACCTGCCCCGGTTCCCAATGATCTAACGAAGCCTTTCTGGGACGCCTGCAACGAGCGGCGTTTGGTCTTGCAGATCTGCACCGAATGCGAGAAGCTGCAGTATCCTCCCGCCCAGCGGTGCAACGAGTGTGGCTCGGCCGACAAGCTGGAATGGAAAGAGGTGCAAGGTAAGGGACACATAGACGTGTACTTCGTGATACGCGACTCTCGTATCAGAGGGTTCCGATCGGCGCAGCCCATCAACTTTGCGGTGATAACCTTGGACGAAGACCCGGGCATCAACTTCTTGTCCAACCTTCCGGGTACTCCGCCGGGAGAGGTCCCCGTTGGAGCGCCGGTGGAGATGATATTTGAGGCGACGAGTACCGGCCAGTTAGTCCACGAGTGGCAGGTGCTCACTTAGCCCAGTTGGGTCTTACGATTGAAATGAACATCATGGAAAGCATAAGGGAGCTGAGATGGTTAGTGACACTAGTTGGATGAGAGATCGTGAAGGTTTGGGAGTCTGGGAACACCGCGGCAAGGTAGCCGTCGTAGGCTGGGGTCAGTCCCATATGGACCGGCGCTGGGACGGCGTGACCATGGACAGAAGCTGCGGCGGCTTGGCGAAAGAGGCATGCCTGAAGGCGATCGCGGACGCGGGCCTTTCGCTAGACGACATTGATGGACTTATCACCAGCGCGGATACCCGCGCCGAACAAACCTGGGCTCCAAGGCCCTATTTCGCACCGCCGTACGACACGGAAGACGGCCTTATCAAGGCTTCGGCCGAGTGGATAAACAGGGAGTTGGGATTTAAGAACGCCAAGTATTTTAAATCAGATGCTTCCTACATCGGCCCGATGATGGGCCTGGCCGCTCAGGCCGTGGGTGACGGTTTATGCGAGACCGCCCTGGTGTGGTACCCAATGGTTAACCTTGAAGGCCGGTACGGGCACAACAACCCTCAGAACTCGAATGAGGAAGCACCCGGGAGCAGCGCCTTTACCCTCCCGTGGGGTTATCAGAGCGGCGCGATGTTCAACAATCTCGTGATCTTCCAGCAGTATTGCAAAAAATACGGCAAGTCCCACGAAGGGCTGGCCCCGTTGTGCTTGAATCTGCGCAGAAACGGCCTGATGACCCCCTGGGGATACTACGCTATGCATGAGCCGCATCAACTCACCACTGACGATTATTTGAACGGGCGCATGATTGAGGAACCGCTGGTGATATTTGACTGCGACAGGCCCGTCAATACGTGTGGCGCCTTCATCTTTACCACGGCCGAGCGTGCCAAAGACCTAAGGCAGAAGCCAGTCTACGTCCTGAACCATGCCCAGAACACCGGCAAGGGCCGGAGCACCATGTCAACTCTGGAGGAGCATCAGGAGGCGGTCTCCAGTCTGGCACGGAAGATGTGGGAGGGTTCCGGGCTTGGCGCGGCGGATGTTGACATCTTCAACCCGTACGACGGCTACCTCACTTTCACGCAGCAGTTCCTGGAGGGCTTCCAGTGGCACGGTGTCAAGTTTGGGGAGGCCCACGACTTTTATGCCGACGACATCAGGGTCGAAGGCCCCCATCCCTTCCTTTCCAGTGGTGGAAATAACGGAACGGGGCGCAACCGCTCCGTCCTCTACTCTGACAGCATTCAGCAGCTTCGAGGGACAGCGGGTCCACGGCAGGTGACCGTTCGGGCTGACACCGCCCTCGCCGGCTGCAATACGCCCGACAGTAACGGCTTCATCATGTTCAGCAAGCACCCGAGCTAGGAACCGGCCGGAGCAGATTATCGCCCGGGGGGCTTGTTGACATCAAATGAAGCGACAAGCCACCGGGCGTTTTTCGTATCCCCATTCTCTTACTTCGAGGTGCGAGTTCCCTAAGCTTTGAACGACCCCGTATTTGAGGGTGGGACGAATGACGTGCCCGCTATGGTTCCCGGTTCTCAAACCCCATGAGTTCAGTCCCTAACCCGATCCCTTTGGTCTGGGCAAGCACTTTGAAGTCGCCATACTCGTCCGGGTCCACCAAGCTCATCATGGCCATTCGAGCCAGTTCCATCCTGGCGGCGGACAGGTCTTGCGTTTGGAGCGCATCGAGGTACGAGGAGAAGCCAAGGTTCGTCAGGAACTGGCTCTGCAGGGCGTAGCCCACGGTCGTTAGACCGTGCCGGTCACCTAGCTGCATAAGGGACGTGAAGTCGACCAGGGCGGTAATATCCTGTTGACCGATGTCCTGGTACGGGTCGCTACCGACGACGTGCCGGTTGTAGCAGACCAGCGTACCTTGGGAATTTTGGGGCGAATAGAGGTCGGGGGCCAGTTGACCGTAGTCGATAGTGAGAACAAACCCTCGGTCTAGGGCACTGGCAAGCTGGCCGGTCCAGTCCTCCATCGCCAGGTTCACCTCACCACGATACCCTTCAGGTAGGGACAAGCCCAGACTAGCCAGCCTCTTTTCGATGCGGGGTGTTGATGGCTCATCCAGGACTTCGGTGAGATTTCGTCCCTCCGATGTGACGAAGACTTCCTTGACTCTTCCATCCTGGATGGCGAACCGATGGACGGGGAAGTTATCGATCAACTCGTTGCACAGGATACAGCCAACAACATTTTGGAACGGACGTGATCCTTCGGCCTTAACTCGTTGGATCCCCAAGATGGTGTCTTCTCTCTTGGGACCCGCGAAGCCCTCAGTCCCGTAGTTCCAGCCTGACGTGTGGTCCGGTGATTGGAGCCAGCAAGGCTGGTAGTCGGTAGCGACGTAGTTGAGCGCCCGAGCAAACCGGGGGGGCATCCTCCTGCAGGCTTCCACGATGGATCGAGCCAAGGCGCCGTCGCCGGAGCCTACCTCAATAACGTGGAAAACAGGAGGGTCTCCGAGTATGTGCCACATCTGCTCCAGTTGACGTGCGATCAGGGAACCGAAAACCGGGTGACTCGTGGGGGAGGTCCCGAAGTGCGAGCTGATCCTGTTGCCCCGGGAAGAGTAAAAGCCTCCAAGGGGCGAGTACAGGCAGGCCTGCATGAACTCGGCGAATGTGATCCGCCCTTTCTTTTGGATCAGATCTCTGATCTCCTGGTCAACCGCTGACCGCAACCTCATCCCCCATAACGGCTAAGATCCCACAGCCCCATAAGCAGGTTTGTCAAAGGTGGTATGTCGAAGATTCTAGTAACTGCGCTTGGACAGCCCATCTGGTTGTGACCTCCTTCGTAACTTTGGAATAGGACTAGGCCACAACCGGCAGCCACCAAGTGAAGGCGTATAAGCGCCAAAAGCCCCGATTACGTAGAGAGAGCAACCCCGACCCACCCACTACTTCCACTGCAAATGAAGAGGAAGTTAAAGGTAGAATTTAACGTCATACGCCCAGCCTCTGTCTCGGCATTACAATCAGCTGCTGGTGGCGGAACATTCGCAACAATACCAAGCTGGATGTATCCACTAGCCGTTATATCACCATTAGACGTTATATCGCCATTAGAGAAGAGCCCCCCGGTCCGACATTCACCGCATTCCTGACATAAAGGTTATTACCAACGTCCACGTTCTCGGTGACTTCTATGGTGCTTGCTGAGATATCCCCGATGGTGGCTGCTGGAGCATCGATCCCTGAAATGTCCACTATGGTGAGGCTGTCTGCAAAAGCAGCGGCCACTTAAGCGTATTTCCCAGAGACGTAGACAGATCTGGCGCCGTCTAATAGAACTCCACCATCACTTACTGAGCCTGCGATGGCGGGGGAGGAGGGGTCGCTGACATCGACTATGGTGAGGCTATCTGCCTCAGAAGCGGCCACATAGGCATATTCCCCAGAGACGTAGACGGATCGGGCGGTGTTTAATGAACCATCGGATATCGAGCCTGCGCTAGTGGGAGAGATTGAGGTCTGGAGGAAGGTACCTCCAGCCAAGCTCAAATTGCCGTCGTTATCAACGGTCAGAACGTCCGTCTGAGATCCATCTGCCGCGTCCAGCGAATTGCCATCGCCAAAGGGCAGGGTCGACAGGTCGGCGCTATTGCCGCCCGTGATGCTCAGCAAGGTCCCCGCGAGGGCTAGTGTCTGGTCGTCGGTGGCGGGGTCGCCTTGAGGTCCTGTGGCGCCCTGGATGCCTTGTTCGCCCTGAAGACCGGTATCACCCTGGATGCCTTGTTCGCCCTGAAGGCCCGTATCGCCCTGGATACCTTGGGCACCCTGGGGTCCGGTGTCGCCCTGGCTACCAACGGCATTCCAGTCTAGTCGGATATCTTTCTTCTTGCAGCCGTCATCAGAATCTTCAGAATCTTCGCTGCCCTTGTCTTCGCTGCCCTTGTCCTTGCTGCCGCCATCGCCCAGCGGGTCGATAATCTTGATCTCGCCGCTCTTACCGTTAACGCAAGCGTGGATAAGTTGGTCTCCCACTGGATCGTCATGGGCAATGATGCGTGGCACCGCCAGGAACAAGAACAGCGCGCCCAAGACCGCCGTGAAGACGATCAAAGGTATGGGTATTACTGGGATTTTTAGGTTAGACAAAACTTTCACCATATTCACAAGATTTGGGGTAAAAACCAGGGATAATCCAGACTCCAAAGATAGTCTCGGGGGTTCGGTGCTTGCATCAGTCCACCCCCGTAAATTTCGCTGCCATGATGAGATTAGGCCCATCTCGGGGATCAGCGTTCTGGCCCCGAGGGATAATGCCGGATTGTCTATCCGTCGTCAACTAGCCTTGTATTTCCCAGATCAGTCCAATCCCTGAACATAATACTTTCGAAACACCGTGAACTATAAACCCAGATCATCGGCAACTAGCGGACCGACGCGAAGTCTAGTCTGAGGTGGGGACTGGTCAATGTCACTGACCCACCAGCGGATGAAGATCGGAGCAGTCGTAGATCGCTCAACCGGTAACCTAACAGAGCCTGGTCAACCGCGTCCCCTGCTATACTCCAACCGGTATAGCCCTACCGGTGGTTCGGCAGCTGTAAACAGTGGCGTAATAATGTGCCACAAAGGCGGTAGAAGCGCGGCGGCAGCGGCGGTTTAAAAAATTGTACCAGCAGAGCAGGCAAACCAACCAGCATCAGTCAACAAACTCGCCCTAAGCTCTCACAGACCAGGAGACTTTCATACTCACACAGTGCCGTTCGGTGGTACAGTTTTGCTCTGCCTTGCTGGTACATTTTCTCTCCGTCCTTGACACAAAGGGTCACGTTTATTGGGAACCAGTTTCATCTGGGAAATCTCGGCCGAAAGGGGGTTGAAGAGTGGCAGGACCATGTACGGGCCTAACCGTCCTGGATTTCTCCTTGGGGATGCCGGGGGCCATCTGCACCTTGGTAATGGCCGATTACGGGGCCGAAGTGATAAAGGTGGAACCTCCCGGCGGAGATCCTTTCCGTTTTCAGCCTGCCTGGATCTCGTGGAACCGCGGGAAGAAAGGCATTGTGCTGGATCTCAGCACTGCGGAAGGCCGCGAGCAAGCCATCCAACTCGCCGGCGAGGCTGATGTGCTGGTCGAGTCTTTCCGTCCCGGCGACATGGCCAAATGGGGATTGGGGTATGACACCCTGTCGCAACTTTACCCGAGGCTGGTTTACTGCTCTATTACGGGATTCGGGCAAAATGGCCCGCTCCGCCGGGTAAAAGGGTACGAGGGCATCGTTGCGGCCAAGGCCGGCCGGATGCTCAACTTACAGGGTCAGCCCACCCGGGATGGCCCAGTGTACTCGGCGGTGTACACTGGCAGCTGGCACGCCAGCCAGGCGGCGGTGCGCGGAATCATCGGCGCCCTGCGCGTGCGTGACCTATGTGGGCGTGGGCAATGGGTCCAGACCAGTATCCTACAAAGCCTGGCCTCTCCCCACGACAACAACGCCGGCGACGGTGGACTGGTGAATATGCAACTCCGGCGCAGGGACCCGGAGCGGTTTCCCGGAAGACCCGGCGGCGGTAGAGGCCTCTCCTCCATCGGATACATCCCCGTGCGGACCAAGGACGGCACATGGCTCCAGCACGCCAACCTGAGGGGCCCACACATCCAGGGCCATATCAAGGCCATCGGCCTTGGGCACCTGCTTGAGGATGAGCGGTTCAAGAATGTTCCCGGTATCACCTTGGACAACCGGGAGCTCCTGCGCCGGGAGATACTGAAGAAGCAGTTGGAGAAGACCGCCCACGAGTGGATGGAGATCTATCTTCAGGACGGCAACATCGCCGCCGAGCCCTATCGTGACAGCATCCAGGCCATGGATCATCCCGCGGTGCGCTCGAACGGTACCGTGGTAACGATAGATGATCCTCGAGTCGGCGCTATGCGCACCTTGGCCCCGCTCGTGGATCTCAAGGACACTCCGGGAGAGGCAAGCGGACCGGCCCCCGATGTGGGACAACATAACGTCGAAGTGCTGGGACGCCTGCGGCAGCAGCCCGTAACCACAATCGTTGGCTTACCTGAGGCCGATGTGCCGGCCCACCCCCTGTCAGGGGTCACGATCCTGGACCTGGCCACGATCCAGGCCGGACCCTACGGCGCCGCGCTTTTGGCGGACCTTGGGTCGCGAGTCATTAAGGTCGACGCCACCGACGTTCGATTGGATGAGGGGCGGCGCTCCACGGCCCAAGCGATGGCCGACGCCCGGACCTACGCTGGTAAGGAATGCATTCAGGTCGACCTCCAGACTCCTGAGGGCAAAGAGATCGTCCACAAGCTCATCGCCAAGGCCGATATTCTCTTGCACAACTATCGCCCCGGCGTTCCGGAGCGTCTTCAAGTCGATTGGGAGACTTGCCACAAGATCAATCCCCGCCTGGTCCATGTTTGGATGGGGACCTATGGAGAAAACGGGATACACGCGCGTAGGCCCGGCGCCCATCCAATTCCCGGCGCCATCATGGGCGGCCCCTTGCGGCAGATGGGCCGGAGCATGCCCCCGCCTCCGGAAGAGGTCATGGACATTGAGGAGATCGTTGAGGCAACCCGCTGGATCATGAGGTCCAACTGGGGACCGGACCAGAACACTTCCGCGGCTGTGGCCACGGGCATCATCCTCGGCCTCCGGGCGCGGGACCTCACCCGAACGGGGCAGCCCATCCACGTCACCATGCTCAATGCCAATGCCTGGACCAATGCCGATGAGTATTACGACCACGCCAACCGTCCACCCATAGCGATGCCCGACGATGATATCCATGGCCTCCATGCCCTGTACCGTCTCTACCGCTGCAAGGAAGGGTGGGTGTTCCTGGGTTGTCTGTTCCAAGACGAGTGGGAGACATTCTGCCGCACCGTGAGGCGGGGAGACCTCCTGACCGATCCTCGATTCTCTAGCCGGGAGGCGCGGCAGTCCAATGACGAGGCCCTGATCTCCGAGATTTCGGGGATATTCTCAGGACGCACCGCTGTCGAGTGGGAGGAGTTGTTGATCAAGGCGGACATCGGCTGTGTCCGGGCCGACGAAGCTCTGGAGGGAGGGTTTTATGCGGACCATCCCCACGCTAAGGCGAATGCTCTGAGCGTTGAGGTGGAGCATCCGCATATTGGCAAATACTTGCGTTACGGCGGGTTGGTCGAATTCTCCCTGACACCTGGACTCTACCGAACCTCAAACCAGATCGGCCAGCACACCAAGCCCCTGCTTCGGGAGATGGGCTACGACGACCAGCGGATCGAGGACTTGGGAACGCGGGGCGTCGTCCAGTGGGCGGACCCATCGGTGGGTGGGGAGCCGTAGGCGAGTAAGCCCCAACTCAGGGCCCACGTGTTCGCCGACGCTAAGGGCGAATAGTGTGGGAGATTCTACCAGCCAACCATTTGGAGTTTTTAACAGCACGTTACCCAGGATTCATGAGGACTCTGGGCACCCATTTGGGCCAGGTCCGGCGCGGTTCTGGGACCTCGTGACAGACGGCATGATGTCTATAAGAGGGTGAACCGGATGACGAGTTTTGTGAGATGGGCCACCCAGCGGGCCGCCCCGACTCCTGTTCAATTGGGTCTTCGATCGACCCTCGATCTTCAAGACCTAAATGTTCCGTCCATAAAGAAATCCTAAGTTCTTTTGCGAAGCGGCCCACCACCAGTGGCAGACCCTGCATCTTGCTCTCCGTGGTATCGCCATCCACTATGGCAACAGTCAATTCAGAGTCAGTGGCCATACTGCGTTGGGTGACATTCGCGCTTCCGATAGAGACATAACGGTCGTCTATGATCCAGAGTTTGGCATGGACGTGTATTTCCGGGCCAAGACCAGATTGTTGTAATTGGGAAACGAACACGTTCTCCGGAGCCAAGCCTCGGACCTGTTCCAGAGCCTCAAACCGCATCGCATTGTGATATTTGGCCATAATTCCACGAAAACTTCGATTGGCGAGAAGCAATATTATCTTAACTCCGCGGCCGGCCGCCTCTCTCAATCTTTCGATTAGGCTACATGGCCAAAAGAACTGATCTTCGATATAGATATAATGGCGAGAGCGGTCGATGGCCCGTGCTAAGGCGTGATTGACGCTCTGCTCTCCATCCGGCGCAAACGAATAAACCCCGCTTCCGGCAAGCGTGCATAGAACCTGAACATGGTGGGTGCCGTTGGAAACCGGCGAATCTTGTGGCCTTGAGTCATCAGAAATGGCGGGAGGAATCCTAGGTTTTGGCGCAAAAGGGTTGCGGTGAGCCGGATTCAAATCGTTCCAACGGTCCCTGAAATTGTCCCACAGTTGGGCAACCGCGGGCCCTTCGACTAGACAGTGAGCGTCGTGCCACCCTTCGTGCTTTTGCTTGGTACGACGGGGGGAGCTATCGTGGTCCGGGGTGTCCCACCGGTCCCGGCAAATGTCGATACCGCCCACGTATGCGGCCACGCGCTCTTTTGCTCCGAGAATGATGGATTTTTGATGGTGCGAGCTAAGCGCCCAAAGTCGGAGACGCTGGTCCAACAAGGCCACCCCGTTGGGCTTCTTTAGGCCGTTGAGCGCACTCACGAACCCGATATTACCTCTGAGTTGGGAATATTCGCGGCCGACCCTGAGCGCTGACGCCGGGAAGTACCAGATAAGGCAGCGGACATCTACCCCAATCGACAGCAGGTGTTCAAATTCATCCAGTAGCGAGCCCGAAATATCGCCCTCTCCCAGCAAATTTTGCGTCTGTGTCACCCGCCAGCCTAAGAAGTATAGAAAATCTCCCTTTCCCAATGACTTGATCCGACGGTGAAGATTCTCCATGTACGCCGCGCCGTCGATCAGCGGTACGACCGAGTTACCAGAAGTATACGCTGGCGTGTTCGCGATCTGGCTTCCCTCTAGGAACCAATAATCTGGAGACGTTTGGGCAACAAGGCCGGTCATTTTTTAGACTCCCGCACCATATTCCAGCGGTTCGGATAGTCGGTTGTTACGCCGTCCACGCCTAGCAATAACATCAACCTCATCAACCTAGGGCTGTTGACAGTCCACACGGCGACTTGGGCCCCTCGATTGTGGGCTCGGCGAATAAGCGTAGGGTCAAGGATTACCGCTGCCCAGAACACATCCACAACGGCCGCCTCTGCCGAAGAGGGCATGGAGCCTCGCCACCAAGATATCAATCCGACTCGTGATCCAGATGCGGTCTTTCTATAGGCGTTCACCCACTCATCATCAAATGACAACACCACTACATCGTCACTTGCTTGGTGCTTCTCCAAGATATTAGCGATGTCCTGATCCATACCTGGATACTTTCCAGGACTCTTGGCCTCCAAGTAAAGTCCGACATTGCTTCTGGCCGTTAATTCCAAGATTCTTTCAAGTGTTGGAATTTTCTCTCCAGCATAGTCTGGAGAGAAGTGGCTTCCCACCTCCAAGACCTTTGTCTGCTCCTGTTGGCAACCAGCAAAAGTGGGACACTTTTGTTAAGGAGAGATCAGGGGGATGTGGCAGTATTGTAGGACTCCCG
>ENA-ORDI01000149-ORDI01000149.1-marine-metagenome-genome-assembly--contig:-NODE-149-length-48258-cov-3.616322_pt1 | contig 48258 bp, 42 predicted proteins | sample MGYA00248628_ERZ508525 | MGnify/ENA primary metagenome ERZ508525 (study PRJEB26195, sample SAMN05422138) | marine metagenome | isolation source: East of Porto Seguro, South Atlantic Ocean | place... | reverse complement strand
TTTCGAGCTGGGCATTAATCCAGACAAAGGAGGGGACATTGTTCAAGCAAAGCTTCTTAAATACTTCCCAAACAAAGATGACAAATCAAAAAAGATCGAGCTCCTTTCATACAACGAAGATAACTACCAATATTTTCAAACAGGACTTTTGTCTTTAAGCGGGCTTCCTGAGCCGAATCATCAACAAGCCTTTTTAGAGACAGACAGAAAAATAGAACTAAGGGAGGGACAAGAGCAGGTCTCAACGTCTTTGGTTTGGAAGATCAAACAAGACCAGACAAACTTGGAGGTGAAAAAAAGCTACACCTTTCAAAGGGGGCGCTACGATATTTTGCTAACCTACGACATCAAAAATTTGGGCACACAAGATTACACATTTGTACTCTACAACCAACTTGTAAAAAAAGATAAAAAAGCAGAAAGATCTATGTTTAATGTTGAGACGTATTCTTACAATGGACCCATAATTTACAATGGGGAGAGCTATCAAAAAATAGACACAGCCGAGCTTGCAGACTCGCCACTAAGAGAAACACACACAAATGGTTGGGCCTCAAACATACAGCACCACTTTTTAGTTGCAATGGTCCCGGAACAAAACCAGCCATATACGTTCAGCGCCAGCTCAGATCCAGCCAATGAACTATACAAGGTAGCCATGGTTGGACAAACACCGGTCACAGTTAGGCCGGGCTCAAGGGCGCAGGTCTCCACTACTTTTTTTGTTGGTCCAAAAATTCAAGAACAACTAAAAGATGTAGCCCAAGGCCTTGAGCTAAGCGTTGACTTTGGAAAACTAACATTTTTGTCTTCACCTTTGTTTTGGCTTCTCAGAAAAACACACCAACTTGTTCGAAACTGGGGGCTCGCAATTATTTTGGTCACCCTTCTTATCAAGCTTCTTTTTTACCCTCTGACAGAGGCCAGCGGTAGGTCAATGGCAAAAATGAGAAAAGTTCAGCCAAGGATCAAGGCCATCCAGGATAGACACAAAGATGACAAACAAGCCCAGAGCCAGGCAATGATGGAGCTTTATAAGAAAGAAAAAGTAAACCCCATGGCGGGTTGTTTACCAATGTTGATACAAATCCCTTTTTTCATCGCCTTCTATTGGGTTTTGCTTGAAAGCGTTGAGATTAGACAGGCACCATTTTTTCTTTGGATTCAAGACCTTTCTTCTCGAGACCCCTACTTTGTGCTGCCTCTATTGATGGGTCTTGGTATGTTTTTTCAGCAAAAACTAAACCCCGCCCCACCCGATCCAATGCAAGCCAAAATTATGGCCGCAATGCCAATAATGTTCACTGCTATGTTTGCGTTTTTCCCATCCGGGCTTGTTCTTTATTGGCTTACCAACTCCTTGTTGTCCATCGCTCAGCAATGGAAAATTAACCGAGCAGCCCAATAAAGCTTGAACGCAAAGCTAAACAAACTTAACGACACCATTGCAGCGCTAGCAACAGCACCCGGTAGGGCTGGCCTGTCAGTTGTGAGGGTTTCTGGGCCTTTGACAAAAAACATAGCAAACAAAATACTTGGTTACGCTCCCAAACACATGCAAGCAAAGTACGCTTCTTTTAAAGCACCTAGCGGCGACATTGTTGACTCCGGGGTCGCGCTTTTTTTTAGCTCCCCAAGGTCTTATACCGGCGAGGATGTTCTCGAGCTCACATGCCACGGTGGCCAAGCCGTTGTAGACTATCTTCTTGAGACTTTGTTTCAATATGGGGCAAGAGTCGCTGAGCGAGGTGAGTTTACAAAAAGAGCGTTTTTAAACGACAAACTGGATTTGGTTCAAGCTGAGGCTGTTGCCGACCTTATTGAGAGCACCTCACGAGCAACCGCAAAAGCGGCACAAAGGTCTTTGGAGGGCGTCTTTTCTGAAGAGCTGTGTTTGTTGAGCGACCAACTAACAGAACTAAGAGCAGAGGTTGAGGCCAGCCTAGATTTTCCAGATGAAGACCTGAAGGAAACAAAACACAGAAAGAGCCTTGGGAACAAAATTGGAGCAATACAACAAAAATTTAAATTGCTTTTGGCGAGTACAGAAAAAGCATGCAGGGTGAGAGAGGGCATTACCGTTGTGTTGTCTGGCAAGCCGAATGTTGGTAAATCAAGCCTAATGAATACACTGTGTGGTCATGAGAGAGCAATTGTTAACCGCGCTCCTGGCACAACACGGGACACCCTAGATGAAACAATTCTTCTAGATGGTTTTTTGGTTCGTTTAATAGACACTGCTGGAATTAGAGACACCAAAAACCCAATAGAGCGAGAGGGTGTTGCCAGGGCAAAAAAAGCGGCCGCTAACGCTGACTGCATTCTGCACATAATTGATGCTAGCGCTAAACCGACCGAAAAAATAAAACCACAAAAAAACACCATAATAGTGAAAAACAAAATTGACCTAACCCAAGACATACCAGGAAAAAACAGCGACAATGAAAGAGTGGTTTTCTGTCTGTCGGCCGTTTCAAAAGAAGGGGTCGACGAGCTTGTTGATCACCTCAAAAAATTTTTTGGCTCTGATTTAAATCAAGAGGAAACATTTACAGCAAGAAGGAGGCACCTGAACAGCATAAACCAAGCACACGATTGTTTTGCGGTGGCAGCAGAACAAATAAACAACAACCAAGCAACAGATTTGGTTGCAGAAGAGCTTTTGCAGGCGCAAAATGCGATCTCAGAGATTACAGGTGAGTTTACAAACGAAGACCTTCTAGAGAAAATCTTTAGTAGGTTTTGTATTGGAAAATAGGTTGATGGCAAACAAAGATAAATATGATGCAATTGTTGTCGGCGGAGGGCACGCTGGGACCGAGGCGGCCTCTGTTTTGTCACGCATGGGCCACAAAACCCTGCTCGTGACCCAAGATCCCTTAACCATAGGGCAAATGAGTTGCAACCCAGCGATTGGTGGTGTCGGCAAAGGACACCTTGCCAAAGAAATAGATGCATTGGGCGGAATCATGGCAACAGCTGCAGACCAAGCCGGAATCCACTTTAAAAAACTAAACTCAAGCAAAGGAAGGGCTGTTCAAGCAACCAGGGCTCAGGCAGACCGGGCTTTATACAGGAGCGCAATACAAAAAAACCTATTCACCCAACCCAATCTTACGATTGTTGGCGGAATGGTTTCAAGGTTGTTGCTGGGGGGGAACAAAACCAAAGGGGTTGTCACCGAGGGCGGCAATACCCACTTAGCTCGTTGCGTTGTTTTAACCGTGGGAACCTTCCTAAACGGCAAAATTCATGTGGGGCAAAAACAGACTGAAGGCGGCAGGGCTGGGGATATGCCCTCAATAAAGCTTGCCGAACAGTTGAAAGAAATCGCCCCCAGGGTGGGCAGGCTGAAAACAGGGACCCCCCCACGAATCCTTAAAGAAAGCATTAACTTTGACCTTTTGGACGAACAACCCGGCGATACGCCAAGGCCTGTTTTTTCGTTTATAGGAAACAGAAAACAACACCCACAACAAGTCAGTTGCCACCTTGCTTATACCAACCAAGAAACACACCGTATTATTAACGACTCTTTGGCAGAATCCCCGCTTTTTAACGGCAGCATTAAAGGCATTGGGCCTAGATACTGCCCCTCCATTGAAGACAAGGTTGTTAAATTTAAAGACAAATCAAGACACCAAATCTTTATTGAGCCAGAAGGGCTTAGCTCACCCGAAATTTATCCGAACGGAATCTCAACCAGCTTAAACACAGAAGACCAAGAAAGGTTTGTGAGGTCCATTAAAGGATTTGAAGCAGCCATTATCACAAAACCTGGTTATGCCATTGAATACGACTACTTTGACCCAAGAGACCTTAGCGACACAATGGAGACCAGGCAAGTAAAGGGATTGTTTTTTGCCGGCCAGATCAACGGAACCACTGGTTATGAAGAGGCAGCGGCGCAAGGTATCTTGGCAGGCATCAACGCTGGTCTTAAGTTGCAAAACAAGGAACCCTGGGTGCCAGGGAGAGAAGAAGCATATATTGGCGTTTTGTCTGACGATTTGGTTACCAGGGGCACAAACGAACCCTACAGAATGTTCACAAGCAGAGCAGAACACCGCCTGCTTTTAAGGGAAGACAACGCAGACACGCGACTGACACCAAAGGGTCGAGAAATTGGGATTGTTGACGATAATCGCTGGGAGATTTTCTGTGAAAAAAGAAACATCGTAGAGAAAGAAAAACAAAGACTAGCAAGTATTTTCGTACCGCCCAAAACAATAAAGCAGCTTGACAGCAACGCCAAGCAAAAAACCATTGAAAAAACAGCGTATGAGCTATTAAAACGACCCAACGTGAACTACGCGAAGCTCATCTCCCTCCCCGGGGTTGGTAAAAGAAAGAACCAAAGCGAGGAAAAGACTTTTGTTAGAGAACAGGCGAACGAGCAAATAGAAACAGACGCAAAATACGAAGGCTATCTTTTCAGGCAAAAAAAAGAAGTTGAAAAACAACAGCTCTATAAAAACACACGCCTGCCAGGAGACATAAATTATTCTAGCTTGCCAGGCCTCTCTAACGAGGCAAAAGAAAAGCTCAAGGAGTTCGCCCCGGAAACCATAGGCCACGCGGCCAGAATCCAAGGCATTACGCCCGCGTCTTTGTCCGTCCTTCTTGTGCACTTAAAAAAACGCAGCCTAAAAAAAGCAGAGGGCCTATGAGACTTAAGGTCCTCACAATGAGCTTGTTGTTGCTTGTTTTTGGTTGCGGCAAAAAACAGGAAATAGCGTGTATTGTAGGCAACCAAGATGTAATTGTTGGCGGCGAATCCGGACAAGAACTTTCACCGACGCAAGTGTTTAGAAAAAACAACGGCACGGAGCCAGGAACCCTGGACCCTCATCGAGCAGAGGGCGTGCCAGCCTCAAATGTATTGAGAGATCTTTTCGAAGGCCTGGTCATGGAAGACCCATCAGGGCGCTATGTTCCTGGGGCAGCAGAGTCGTGGACCCTTAGCCAAGACGCTAAAACGTACACTTTTAAGATGCGTGAAAACGGTAAATGGAGCAACGGCGACAAAGTAACAGCAGAAGATTTTGTTTATGGCCTGCGAAGGAGCGTAGACCCGGCCACGCTGTCAAATTACTCAAGCATGCTATACCCAATCAAAAATGCCAGAGACATCGTGTTGGGAAAAAGGAGTTCCGAAACACTCGGGGTTAGGGCCAACGGCCCAACAACCTTGATCATAGAGCTTGAAGAGCCAACCCCTTATTTTTTAAGCCTGCTAACACACTCAACCACCTATGCGACACACCGCCCTAGTGTTGAGAAGTTTGGTGCCCGATTTACAAGACCGGGCAACTTGGTTGGCAACGGCGCTTTTAAGCTGGAAGAGTGGAGAGTGCAGTCGCATATAAAACTAGTAAGAAACACAGAGTATTGGGACAACAAAAACACTACCTTAGAGGAGGTTTATTACTATCCGATTGACGATGTAAATTCTTCGTTTAAAAGATACAGGGCACAAGAGCTAGACTTTACAGAGACCGTTCTGGCAGAGCAGCTGCCTTGGATACGGCAATGCTTGCCAGGCGACCTAAAAATCTCCCCATACTTTGGCAGTTATTATTACGGCTTTAACAACACACAACCACCTTTTAAAAACAAACCAAAACTAAGAACCGCCCTTTCTATGGCTGTAGACAGAAATGTTATCACGGACATTATTCTTGGGGCGGGACAGATTCCTGCTTACAGCCTTGTTCCATCGGTTAAGACATTCAAGGCTGTACCAGCCAACTGGTCCCAGTGGACCCAAGAGCAAAGAAACCAAGAAGCTCAAAGGCTCTATAGTGAAGCAGGCTTTAGCAAAGAAAAACCATTGGAAGTGGAGATTCTCTACAACACCAGCGACAACCACAAAAGGATAGCCCTTGCTATTGCCGCAATGTGGAAACAGACTCTTGGCGTCAAAACAACATTAAGAAACCAAGAATGGAAAGTGTTTTTAGAGACCAGAAGACTGAAACAAGGAACACAGGTTTATCGGGCCGGTTGGATTGGAGACTACGATGACCCATACACTTTTTCGCAACTGCTGCACTCGGAAAACGAAATGAACCACCCCGGATACTCCAGCGAAGAATACGATGAACTTATCAACCTTGCGGCAACAAAAAACGCAGGAGAGAGCAGGCTGGACGTCCTAAGACAAGCAGAAAAAGCTATGCTTGAAGACATGCCCATTATCCCTATATATTTTTATGTCAGCCAACACTTAATTAAGCCTCGAGTTTCTGGTTTAGAGGGCAACGTGATGGACCATCACTATTCAAAATATGTGAGAATTTTAAAAACAGAAGCCGCGAACAACAATGGGCAACCTTAAGTTTGTAGTTTCTCGTTTGTTGGGCGCTATCCCCACCCTGTTGGCTTTAGTTTGTTTGGCTTTTTTTCTGGTCAAGGCAGCACCCGGCGGGCCCTTTGACATGGAGCGATCTTTGCCCGAAGAGGTTGAGGCAAATCTTCGAGCAGCCTATAACCTTGACGATCCACTGCCCAAACAGTTGCTTAAGTATATAGGGGATATCCTGCAGGGTGATTTTGGGCCATCTTTCCAGTATCGAGATTATAATGTTACAGAATTAATCATAAGCGGCTTTCCCGTTTCACTAAGACTGGGCGCAGCCGCTATCTTGGTCGCGCTTTTTTTTGGTGCCCTTATAGGAACCCTTGCTGCCCTTAACCAAAACACCAAAACCGATTATTTAATTATGTTTTTTGGCATGACTGGCATTTCAATACCAAACTTTGTAATGGCACCCTTGTTGATTTTGTTGTTTTCTATTTTTTTAAACCTGCTTCCGGCAGGGGGGCTGGGCGATGGCAGCATCAACAACATGATTTTACCGGTTACAGCACTTGCTTTTCCCCAGGTTGCCTACATTGCCAGACTGACCCGAGGGTCAATGATAGAAGTTCTTAGCAGCAACTTTGTTCGCACAGCTAAAGCCCAAGGCATTCCCATGAAATATATCGTTCTTCGGCACGTTTTAAAACCAGCCTTTCTTCCTATTGTTTCTTATCTGGGCCCGGCAACAGCAGCAATCATCACTGGGTCTGTTGTGGTTGAGCAGATTTTTGGACTCCCAGGCCTTGGTAGGTATTTTGTCCAAGGAGCCCTTAATCGAGACTACACTCTTGTGCTCGGCGTGGTGGTTTTTTATGGGTGCTTGATTATTTTCTTTAACCTCCTGGTTGATATTCTTTATGGGTTTATCGACCCAAAAATAAAAACCAACAGATGAATTCAGGCAAAAAAAATAAAAGCAACTCTTTGTTGAGTGATGCCTGGAGGGTGTTGAAGAAAAACAAAGCCGCCGCAACCTCTGCTTGGGTAATGGTTGTCATGTGCCTGATGGTTATCATCGGGCCTTTGGTAAGCCCTTTTGCCTTAGATCAAACTGATTGGTACCAAATTTCGGCACAACCAGGCCTGGCAAGCGGCCACATTTTTGGGACCGACGACTTGGGCAGAGATCTGTTTGTTAGGGTTATGCACGGAGGAAGGATTTCGTTGATGGTGGGTTTGGTGGCAACCATGGTTAGTATGATAATTGGTGTTTCTTACGGTTCTATATCCGGGTTTATTGGTGGAAAAACAGACGCAATCATGATGCGGGTGGTTGACGTTCTTTACGCAATGCCCTTTTTGTTTTTTGTGATTTTGTTAATGGTTTTTTTTGGACGAAGTATTTTTTTAATTTTTGTAGCTATCGGCGCAGTTAATTGGCTGGACATCGCCAGAATTGTTCGAGGACAAACCCTCAACCTTAAAGGGAAAGAGTTTGTTGACGCTGCCAGAGCTGGCGGCGCATCAACAACAAGAATCATCTTTAAACATATAGTGCCAAACCTACTTGGCCTGGTTGTTGTGTATGTGGCCCTTACTGTGCCCCAGGTCATTTTGGTGGAGTCTTTTTTAAGTTTTTTGGGTCTGGGCGTTCAAGAGCCTATGACCTCTTGGGGGGCCTTGGTTAATCAAGGGGCCAGACAAATGGAAACCTCTCCATGGATGCTTTTGTTCCCAGGAATGTTTTTGGCCGCAACACTGTTTTGTTTTAATTTTATTGGCGACGGGCTAAGGGATGCATTGGACCCCAAGGACAGGACCAGAGAGAGTGGATAAAATTCTTTCAGTAGACAGGCTAAATGTGTCTTTCAACACAAGGGGGACAATAATTAAGGCTGTTAAAAACCTTAGTTTTGGCCTTCAAAAAAACGAAGTTTTAGGAATAGTTGGCGAATCTGGCTCGGGCAAAAGCCAAACCGTGCTTTCTCTAATGGGCCTGCTGGAACCAAATGGCGTGGCAACAGGCAGCGTAATCTTTAAAAACAAAGAAATACTCGGGCTTCCCGATAAGGAGTTGAACAAAATTAGGGGCAACGAGGTTGCAATGATATTCCAGGATCCAATGAGCTCACTGAACCCATACATTACTATAGGGGAGCAAATGTCTGGGGTCTTAAGGCAACACAGCAAACTAAACAAAAAGGAAGCAAGAGAACGCTGTATTGAAATGTTGCGCGCGGTTAAGGTCCCAAGCCCAGACAAAAGAATAGATGGATACTCTTTTGAGCTTTCCGGTGGCATGAGGCAGCGAGCAATGATCGCAACAACCTTGCTCACAAACCCCGATCTGTTGATTGCTGACGAGCCAACCACGGCCTTAGACGTTACGGTGCAAGAACAAATCCTAGATTTGATATTAGAGGTAAAAGAAAGGTTTTTAATGTCGGTTATTCTTATCACGCACGATCTCGGGGTTGTGGCACGAACATGTGACAATGTTCTGGTTTTAAAAAACGGCATTAAGCAAGAGTATGGAGACACGGAGCAGATTTTTTATTCTCCCCAAGCAGAGCACACACAAGAGCTTCTTTTTAAATCAAGAGAACTTGACAAGCCGCTGCAAAAAACAAAACCATACGCGAAACCACAAACCACCGCGAGCATCAAAAAACTCTCTGTTTTTTTTCCTATGCCCAAAAACAACTTTTTTTCAAAAACAGAACACTTAAAAGCAGTGAACAATTTAAGTTTTGATATAAAGGAGGGAGAGATTTTGGGTGTAGTTGGCGAGTCTGGAAGCGGCAAGTCAACTTTAGCCAGAAGTATTTTAAAACTTCAAAAACCCACAGGCGGAAGTATTTCTGTTTTTGGTGAGAATATTTTGAGGATGAACAACAAACAGACAAAAAAATTCAGAAAAAATACCCAGATTGTTTTTCAGGACCCCTTCTCTTCCTTAAACCCAAGAATGACAGTCTCAGAAATACTAGCAGAGCCATTGCATTCGTTTTTCCCAAAAACAACAAAAAGCGCTGCAACACAAATAATTACTAAGGGCCTCGGTGACGTCGGTTTGGAAGCTAGTTTTTTAGGCAGATATCCTCACGAATTGTCGGGGGGGCAGTGTCAGAGGGTTGCCATTGCTAGGGCCTTGATTAGCAAACCAAAACTTCTGGTTTGTGATGAAGCAGTTAGTGCTCTGGACGCTCCAATAAGGGCTGAAATCATTGAGTTATTGCTCAAACTAAAACAAGATAAAAAACTGACAATGGTTTTTATTGCCCACGACTTGGCTGTGGTAAGGAAGATTTGCGACCGTGTGCTTGTTATGCAAAAAGGCGCTTTAATAGAACAAGGCAAAACAAGTACAGTTTTTCAAAACCCAGCAAAGCAATACACCAAAGACCTGCTCGACTCCGTCCCCGTCCCTGACCCCAGGCTTGAAAAAGAAAAATACCGCAAACGATTAAGCAACATAAATTAAAATTTTTGATAACATTACCAACCTTAAGAGCCACAAGGATTAAAGGAGAAAAAAATGGGCATAAAACCGCTTTATGATCTTGGGGAAACGCCCCCCTTAGGAGCAGTTCCAGAAAAGATGCATGCTTTTACAGTAAGGCAAGACAGATTTGGAGAGCCAACAAAAGCATGGCAGCGAGAAGTAATAAATACACCATCAATTGGACCCAAAGATGTGCTGGTTTATGTTATGGCTACAGGCATTAATTATAACAATGTATGGGCAGGGCTGGGGGTTCCAGTAGACGTAATAGCGGATCGACAGAAAAAAGGCGAAGAAGAAGAGTTTCACGCGGGCGGGTCGGACGCCGCCGGTATAGTGTGGGTTGTTGGTGAAGATGTAAGCGATGTTAAAGTTGGCGACGAAGTAGTAGTTCATTCTGGTTGGTGGGAGCCCGAAGATCCTTGGGTTCTTTCAGGAAGAGACCCGATGTTAGCGCCCAGTGTGCGTATTTGGGGGTATCAAACTAACTACGGTTCTTATTGTCAATTTGCTCGAGCGCAATCGCACCAAATTAAACGGAAGCCCAAACAGTTAACATGGGAAGAGGCTGGCTGTTATATGCTTTGTGCTTCAACAGCCTATAGGCAATTAATGGGCTGGGCTCCACATACGGTGGAAAAAGATGACGTCGTATTGGTTTGGGGCGCAGCTGGAGGCTTAGGAGCAATGGCTTTGCAAATCGTTTCTGCAGTAGGTGGAAAAGCGGTTGCAGTAATATCTGATGAAGACAAACGACAGTTTTGTTTGGACAAAGGAGCAGTGGGTGTAATAAATCGAAAGGAATTCACTCATTGGGGGCCCATGCCGGATACTAATTCAGCAGATTATAAGGCCTGGGTGGGTGGCGTTAGAAGTTTTGGAAAAGCAATTTGGGATGCGGTTGGAGAAAGAAAAAACCCTAAAATCGTTTTTGAACATCCTGGCGAAGCTACCCTGCCCACTTCTGGGTTTGTATGCGATATTGGCGGGATGGTTGTGATATGTGCTGGGACCTCAGGATATAATATCACGATGGATCTTAGGTACCATTGGATGATGCAAAAACGTTTACAGGGCTCACATCTTGCAAATGACGTTCAGGCGGAAGCACTAAATCAACTAGTCTTGGCGGGAAAAGTGGATCCATGTTTGTCTGGAACATATTCTTTTGATGAAATTGGTTATGCACACCAATTGATGTATGAAAACAAACACCCCTATGGAAACATGGCCTGTTTAGTAAATGCTACCGAAAAAGGTCAGGGCAACATCTAGAGGACCAACACCAAACCAAGTGGCCAGACAAGAAGATTTGTTAAGGCAAGGCCTGCGACAAATGGAACTTCTTGTAGAAGAGCACAGCGTGAATTTGTTGATCACGTATATCAATTTGTTGTTGCAACAAAATCGGACACTTAACTTAACCGCAATTATTGACCCATTGGAAGCGGTTACCAAACACTTGTTGGACTCTTTGAGCGTAGCGCAAGATGTTCCAAGCGGCAAAGTTGTAGATGTTGGAAGCGGCGGCGGCTGCCCCGGCATACCACTGGCAATAGTTAGGCCTGAAAACCAATTTATTTTAGTGGAATCAAAAAACAAAAAGGCCAATTTTTTAAATACAACAATTCAGGCTCTCAAGCTCAAAAACACCAAAGTTATTTGCCAAAGAGCAGAGAATGTTGAGCTTACAAAAAAAGCTGATGCCATAGTTTGCAGGGCGCTGGGAAGCATTCCTTATTTTATTTCAGTTGCAGGCCATATGTTAAAAAAACAAGGAAGGCTGCTTGCAATGAAAGGGAAAATCCCTCACTCTGAGTTAAGCAAGATCCCATTGGGGTGGAAGGCTTTAGAAACAAAAAAAATACATGTGCCTCACTTACAGGCAGAACGACATTTAATAACGGTGTGTAAGTCAGCTTAAGATGCCAGAAATCATTGCAATCGCAAACCAAAAAGGCGGCGTTGGAAAAACAACTACCTCGGTAAACCTTGCTGCCGCTCTCCATGCGACTGGCAAAAAAACACTTTTGGTTGATTTGGATACACAAGGCAACGCCACCACTGCTTGTGGCATAGATAAAAGCAATTTAGAGGCTTCAGTTTACGACCTTTTTGTTGGTGCGGCCACAGCGGATGCTGCTTTGGTACGCCCGGAAGCAAATGGTTTTTGGGTTTTGCCCGCCAACAAAGACTTAATGGCGGCAGAAATCCAGTTGCTTGAGTTTAGAGAGAGGGAGTTCCAGCTCAAACAAATTTTGGCAGGAATAAGCTCACGCTTCGATTATGTTTTGATTGATACACCACCATCAATGAATATTTTAACCATCAATGCTTTGGCTGCTTCCGACGGCGTTATTATTCCTGTGCAATGCGAATATTATGCGCTAGAAGGCTTAACTGGCTTGCTTGAAACAATTAACAAAATCCAAGAAAAAATTAACCCAAAGCTCACGATCAAAGGAGTGCTTAGGACCATGTTTGATGTTAGAAACAGTCTTGCTGGGGAGGTTGCAGGACAGCTCAAAAGGCATTTTGGCAACAAACTGTTTTGGACGTTTATTCCAAGGAATGTTCGGTTGGCTGAGGCCCCGAGTTTTGGGTTGTCGGCATTGGCGTATGATCGCAATTGTTTGGGCGCCAAGGCCTATGTGTCTTTGGCAAAAGAAATTACCAAAAAAACCATGGAATGATTTCCTTAACCCGTTAAACTGAGGGTCGAAATGCAAGAAAAAAAGAAAAGCCTAGGACGAGGACTCGAGGCTTTACTTGGCGCCTCAGAGCCCGCACAACGAACCCTTAAACCAGACGAAGCCATTCACCAATTAGCTATTGAAAAAATAGGGCCAGGACCATTTCAACCAAGACGAACCATTAGAGAAGAGCAGCTGAAAGAGCTGGCATTGTCCATTGAGGGACAAGGAATTATTCAGCCAATTGTAGTTAGGGAGCGTGCAGTTTTTGATTCACAAACAGGTGTTCGTTATGAAATTATAGCCGGAGAACGGAGGTGGAGAGCAGCACAATTGGCCAACCTTGTTGCAGTGCCAGCTGTTATCAGAGCAATGTCAGACGCATCGGCGGTGGCAATAGCGCTGATTGAAAATATCCAGCGCGAAAACCTTAACCCTTTAGAAGAAGCGGGAGCATTTCAAAAACTGATCATAGAATATGAAATGACCCACCAAGAGGTCGCCAACGCGGTGGGAAGAGCAAGAACGAGCATCACCAACACATTAAGACTGTTGGACCTAAGCGCGGGGGTTCAGGAGCTTTTAAATGATGTAAAAATAAACATGGGCCATGCAAGAGCTCTGTTGTCTTTAACCGACCCGTCCATGCAGCTAGAAGTAGCAAACCTTGTCGTTGACAAAAAACTGTCTGTTAGAGACACAGAAAACCTGGTGCGAAGCATACTTGAAGGGACAAAGAAACAAAAAACAGAAAAACAACCGGAAGATCCAGACATTAAAAGACTTGAAGACAGCCTAACCCAGAAACTGGGGGCAAGGGTTTCGATCAAACACACAAAGTCCGGCAAAGGCAAGCTGGTGATCGCATACACCAACGCGGATGAGCTTCAAGGGATTTTAGACAGAATTCGCTAGGATAAAAAAACAACAATCAAGCCAAAAACACAACACTGTAAATTTCTCAAGCATGCCAATTGAGCCACTTAGTGCAAAAACGACCGCGATCGGAATTCTTTCCGCACAAACCCTCTTAGGCCTTACAACGGCGGCGATTTTTTGGTTTTTCTTGAGTTTTGAGAGCGCAAAATCATCAATTGCTGGTAGCATGGTGGCTGTTTTTTCGTCGGTTCATTTGCTCAGGCTTGTTTTCACAAGCAACCCCCAAAGCCCAAAAAAGATCGCAAACACACTGTATATTATGGAGGCCTTAAAATTTCTTGTTACTGGGGCATTATTTGGTGTCGCGGTTATCTTGTTAAAAGCCATGTTTTTCCCATTAATAATAGGTTATATTGTTGCCGTTTTTGTCTATTGGTTGTCCTTATTGGCGATATAAAAAAGCAGATACAATGAATAAGATTAGCTTGCTAAAAACACTGCTCTTGGCCTGTATTTTATTGACGACTGCGAACGCTTTTTCCAGTGGCGAGAACGGTTGCACGACAGAACCCGGTCAGAACGAAGAATTTTCATACCGCAGCTATGTTTCACACCACCTTGTTAACTGTTCTGAGACAATTCTTCCCGGCCAAGATGAGGGATTTTGGACCCTGCACCTGGATAGCGTTTTTTACTCGATTTTTATGGCATTTGTATTTTCTTTTTCTTTTTATCTGGCCGCGAGAAAAGCAACAGTCAGCGCGCCCACAGGATGGCAGGGTTTTGTCGAGATGGTCGTTGTGTTTGTTGATGAACAGGTGAGAGACACCTTTCACGGCACAAGCAAGCTCATTGCCCCACTTGCCCTTACAATTTTTTGTTGGGTATTTTTGATGAATTTTATGGACTTGTTGCCCGTCGATTTATTGCCTGCTCTTGGTCAGGGTGTTGGTATTGAGTATATGCGAGTGGTACCCAGCGCCGACCTAAATATAACATTTGGCCTCTCTTTAACGGTTTTTCTTTTAATTATTTACTTCAGCATTAAAATAAAAGGCCTGAAGGGTTATGCAAAGGAGCTGGCCTTTCAACCTTTTGGGAAATGGATGTTGCCCTTCAATCTGATGTTGAAACTAATTGAAGAGATCGCAAAACCGCTTTCTTTAGGCCTTCGTTTGTTTGGTAACTTGTACGCAGGCGAATTGATTTTTTTGATCATCGCTCTATTTACAATACGAGCAGCAACAGACCAGTTTACTGTCGGCGACTCAGGGTATATGGTCGTGCAGTTTGTTTTAGGCTTGGTGTGGACGCTTTTTCATTTATTTATAATTTTATTACAGTCTTTTATCTTTATGATGCTCACCATAGTCTACCTAAGCATGGCCCATGAAGAGCATTAGAAACAATTGAGCAAAACTATAACAGGAGAAAAAAATGGAATCTGAATTTATTTTAGGAATGACAGCAATTGCAGCGAGCATCCTTATAGGAATGGGCGCATTGGGCACAGCAATCGGTTTTGGTTTGTTGGGCGGGCGCTTTCTAGAAGGTGCTGCGAGACAGCCAGAAATGGCCCCAATGTTGCAGATCAAGTTATTTATTGTTGCTGGGCTATTGGATGCGGTGCCTATGATTGGTGTTGGTATTGCTTTGTTTTTTGTCTTTGCCAATCCCTTTATTGGATGACCTAGACTGATGGATCAAAGCCATTGATTTGGAGGCTAAGAAATGAACATTAATGTCACGCTTATAGTTCAAATGATTGTTTTTGCCACGGTCGTTTGGATTAGCATGAAGTTTATCTGGCCAATGATTATGGAGGCGATAGAGGAACGCAACAAAACAATATCAGAGGGCTTAGCGGCAGCAGAACAAGGACAAAAAAAATTGATTGATGCCGAATCAGAAGTCACAGTGTTAATTTCGAAAGCCCGAAAACAGGCTTCCTCCATTCTCGATCAAGCGAACAGTCGCGCTACCTCAATTATGGAAGATGCAAAATCAGACGGAGAGAAAAAACGAGCAAGAATTTTAACCACTGCTAAAGAAGAAGCAGAACAAGAAGCAATCAAACTAAAAGAAGGCCTTAAGGCAGAGGTTGCAAGCCTAGCAATTGCTGGTGCAGAGAAAATTTTAACTAGGGAGATCAAAGCTTCTGACCACGAAACTCTCTTAAAGAAACTTGCTAAGAAAATTAAGTGACATGGATGAATTAAGAACAATTGCCAGACCTTATGCAAAAGCAGTGTTTGATGTTGCTGCTGCATCTTCATCTCTAACAGAGTGGTCTGATTTTCTAAAACAATGTTCTAGTTTGCTGGAAAACAATGAAATCAAAGCCTTGATAAAAGCACCCGGACTAAATAAAAAAAAGGTCGCAGAAGTTTTTTATGACAGTGCCATCCTTGGGCTCGAGGTCCATGACGCAAGCCAAAAACATTTTTTGAATCTGATCCAAACACTGTCTATAAACCGCCGTCTCCATATTATCAAAGAGCTACACAAACAATATGACCAGAAAAAAAGAGAGTTAGAAAAAACAACCGAGGTTACATTAACCACAGCAGCACCAGTAGAGGAGAAAGAGCTCAAAACCATAATCCGCGCACTTGAAAAAAGCTTAGGAACCAAGGTTGATGTGACAGTAACAATCGATGAAGCGCTAATCGGCGGTGCTGTTATTCAAACAGGCGACCACATGATTGATGGAACAGTGAGCTCTCAGTTAAAAAACCTAACTAGATTTTTAGTTAACTAAAAAGGAAAACAGATGACGATTAAAGCCTCCGAAATAAGCGAGTTAATTAAGAAAAAAATCGAAAACTTCGAAGGAGATGCTCAAGCGTCTGATATTGGCACGGTGGTTTCTGTTACCGATGGAATTACCAGAATTCATGGTCTGAGCGATGTCCAATACGGAGAAATGATTGAATTTCCGGGAGCAACATTTGGGCTGGCACTTAATTTGGAGCGAGATTCTGTTGGTGCCGTAGTTCTTGGCGATTACACACATATTTCGGAGGGCGATACGGTTAAAACAACCAACAGAATACTTGAGGTACCGGTGGGAGATATGTTGTTGGGTAGGGTGGTTAATTCGCTTGGCGAACCATTGGATGGCAAAGGACCTATTGAGGGAGCAACAAGCGCCCCCATTGAAAAAATTGCCCCAGGCGTTATTGCTCGCCAATCGGTCAGCCAACCCATCCAAACAGGGCTAAAATCGATTGACACCATGGTCCCTATTGGCAGGGGCCAGAGGGAGCTGATAATTGGGGATCGTCAAACAGGAAAAACAGCAGTCGCTGTGGATACGATTATTAACCAAAAAGGAACCGGGATTAAATGTATTTATGTTGCTATAGGACAAAAAAATTCTTCTATTGCTGGCGTGGTCAGAAAGCTCGAAGAACACGAAGCAATGGAACACACTATCGTTGTTGCCGCGGCCGCCTCTGACTCTGCAGCAATGCAATACATTGCCCCGTATTCTGGTTGCGCTATGGGCGAGCACTTTATGAACCAAGGCGAGGATGCTCTCATTATTTACGACGACCTTACCAAACAAGCCTGGGCATATAGACAGGTATCACTGCTGTTAAGAAGACCCCCTGGCAGAGAAGCTTATCCAGGCGATGTGTTTTATCTTCATTCTCGCCTTTTGGAAAGAGCTGCAAGAGTAAGCGCAGAATACATTGAAAAAATAACCAAAGGGAAAATCAAGGGCAAGACCGGGTCACTCACTGCGTTACCCATCATTGAAACTCAGGCAGGCGACGTCTCTGCATTTGTTCCCACAAATGTTATTTCAATTACTGACGGACAAATTTACTTTGAAAGCGATTTATTTAATGCAGGCATCCGGCCTGCAATAAACGCTGGGCTCTCTGTTTCAAGGGTTGGCGGCGCAGCACAAACCAAGATTATTCAAAAACTTGGTGGCGGCATACGATTAGCTTTAGCCCAATATAGGGAATTAGCCGCCTTTGCTCAATTTGCCTCCGACCTTGATGAAACCACCCGGAAGCAACTGGAAAGAGGCCAGAGAGTGACAGAACTTATGAAACAAAAACAATACTCACCCCTGTCAATCGCAGAAATGGCAATATCTTTATACGCTGCCAACGCTGGCTATCTAGATGATGTTGATGTTGACAAAGTGGTTGGCTTTGAGTCTGGGTTGCACGCCAGTTTCAGAGACAACCACGAAGCTTTAATGAACCAAATTAATGACTCTGGAGATTACACCGACAAGATAGAGGCAGGGCTTAAACAAGCGGTCGAAGAATTTAAACAAACTGGAACGTTTTAACAGGCAACCAGCACATGGCAAACGAGAAAGAAATTCGGACAAAAATTGGGAGTGTTAAAAACACTCAAAAAATTACCAAAGCAATGGAAATGGTCGCGGCCAGTAAAATGAGGCGCACCCAACAAACAATGCAGTCGGCACTCCCATATGCAGACAAAATAAAAAATGTTATTGGGCATTTGTTTAAAGCAAATCCCGATTATAAGCACCCATTTTTAACCGAGCGGGAGGTTTCTAGAGTTGGGTACATCGTTGTAAGCACAGACCGGGGTTTGTGTGGGGGTTTAAATGTAAATATGTTTAGGGCTCTTTTGGCAGAGTTAAAGCGATGGCGAGATAAAGGCATTGAAACCAATCTCTGTCTGGTTGGAGCAAAAGGAATGCAGTTCTTTCGCTCAATCAATGTCAATATTGTTGGTGCAACAAGCCATTTGGGCGAAGATCCAAATGTCGCAGATCTGGTTGGGGCGATAACCATCATGTTGGATGAATACAGCAGCCAAAAAATTGACAGGCTTTTTTTGGTTCACAACAACTTCATCAACACAATGTCACAAAAACCAGAGATTAAAACACTCTTACCGGTGGAGGCAATTGACAAAGACAACTTGCAAAAACACTGGGACTATATTTATGAGCCTGGCTCAAGAGAATTGCTCGATCAAGTTTTGACCCGGTACATAGAATCACAAGTATACCGAGCGGTTGTTGAAAACGTCGCGTGTGAAATGGCAGCAAAAATGGTTGCTATGAAGAGCGCGACAGACAACGCCGGAGAATTAATTGAACAATTGGAGCTTGATTACAACAAAGCAAGACAAGCGTCTATCACACAGGAGATTTCAGAAATTGTAGGCGGCGCTGCCGCTGTATAGTCAAACATGAGGATAGTGACATGAGTACCGGAAATATAGTGCAAATAATTGGGACAGTGGTGGATATAGAGTTTCCAAGAGAAAACATCCCAAGGGTATACGAGGCATTAACCCTAAAAGGCGGGAAACTGGTTTTTGAAGTCCAACAACAGTTGGGAGATGGCGTGGTGCGAACCATTGCTATGGGCTCCAGCGAAGGCTTAAAAAGAGGTCTAGAAGTAGAAAACACAGGAGCACCGATAACCGTTCCTGTTGGAGAAAAAACACTGGGGAGAATTTTGGATGTGTTGGGAAACCCAGTGGATGAAGCTGGTCCCGTTGATGCTTCTGAAACGAGACCCATTCATGCCAAAGCACCAACTTTTGAAGAACAAGCTAGCAGCTCAGAGCTTCTTGAAACGGGAATTAAAGTCATTGATTTGCTTTGCCCTTTTGTCAAAGGTGGAAAAGCGGGCTTGTTTGGCGGGGCAGGCGTGGGCAAGACCATTATAGTTATGGAGTTGATCCGCAACATCGCCACTGAGCACACTGGGTATTCCGTCTTTGCCGGGGTGGGCGAACGGACCAGAGAGGGCAATGATTTGTATCATGAAATGAAAGAATCAAAAGTGCTTGACAAAGTAGCCCTGGTTTTTGGGCAAATGAATGAACCGCCAGGCAACAGACTGCGAGTTGGGCTGACTGGGCTCACCATTGCGGAAAGCTTTCGTGATGATGGTAAGGACGTCCTGATGTTTATTGATAATATCTATCGATACACATTGGCCGGTGTGGAGGTTTCCGCCCTACTGGGTAGAATGCCATCGGCCGTTGGTTACCAACCCACGCTGGCTGAAGAGATGGGTATTTTACAAGAGAGAATCACCTCAACAAAAACAGGGTCGATAACCTCCATACAGGCAGTTTATGTGCCCGCCGATGACCTAACTGACCCATCACCAGCAACGACATTTGCCCATTTGGATGCAACTGTTGTGCTGTCGCGATCGATTGCAGAACTTGGTATATACCCTGCTGTGGACCCATTGGATTCAACCAGCAGGCAACTAGACCCGTTAATTGTTGGCCAAGAACACTACGAGACAACACGTGCTGTACAACAAGTTTTACAACGCTACAAGGAACTACAAGACATCATTGCTATTTTAGGAATGGATGAGCTATCGGAGGAAGATAAATTAACCGTTCGAAGGGCAAGAAAAATTCAACGCTATTTGTCCCAGCCATTTTTTGTAGCAGAAGTTTTCACTGGAGCACCTGGCCAATACGTCACACTGAAAGACACAATTAAAGCCTTTCAAGGTATTGTCGCAGGCAATTATGATGATCTTCCAGAACAGGCTTTTTACATGGTCGGGACAATAGATGAAGCCGTTAAGAAAGCGAAAACAATGTAAAGAACCAATTTAATATGAACACAATTCAAGTCGAAATAGTTAGTGCTGAAAGAGATATTTTCTCAGGTGACGCAACAATGGTTATTGCCCCTGGAGGGGCGGGCGATTTGGGCATTGCACCGCGACATACACCGCTTCTAACTAGTCTTAGGCCTGGCGATATTGAAGTACATAGACCCGGAGGGGAAAAAGAATTTTTTTATGTCACCGGCGGGATTTTAGAGGTTCAACCCCATTTGATTACTGTGCTGGCAGATTCAGCACTCCACGCTGCTGAGCTAGATGAAGGGGCTGCTTTAGAGGCAAAAAATAAGGCCGAAGAAGCCCTTAGAGGGGCAACCCAAAAAGAAGATTTTGAGCACGCCCAGGCTGTCTTAGCAGAAGCGGCTGCCAGATACAATGCCGTGAAAAAACTGAAAGGCAAAAAGTAACTCCCACCAATATTTTGATCTCAACACTAGGCATTTGCCAAAACTTCTTTGTAAACTAGTCTATCTTTAGGCTTGTTTAATGATGAGATGAAAACATCAGTAGTAATTTTAGCAGCAGGAGAAGGAACTAGAATGAAATCTAGTCTTCCAAAAGCACTGCAATTTCTTGCTGGCAAATCCATCCTGGAGCATGTCAAGCACGCAACAATACCCCTGGCTGCTGATCAAACGGTAGTGGTTTGTGCGCCTGGTGCACAAGAGCGAATACAAAAAACCAACACCTCTTCTGGTGAGGGGGTAATGTGTGTTCAGCAAGAGGAGGCTTTCGGCACCGGACATGCTTTAAAATGTGCTTTATCCAAAATCAACCAAGACAATGTTGTTTTGGTTTTATTTGGCGATGTGCCTTTGCTCCGGCCCTCAACCCTACAAAAACTAATCGCATCGGCATCCAAAAATACATTGGCATTACTAACAGCCAACATTGCCAATCCAAAAGGCTATGGAAGGATTATCAGAAACACCAACAATGAAATCATTGCGATACTGGAAGACGATGAATGTACAGAAAAGCAGAGAAACATAAAAGAGGTCAATTCAGGCGTAATGGCGTTCCCACCCAACAGAATAGGCCAGTGGCTTGACAGGCTGAGTGCGAATAACAAAAAAGGAGAGTATTATTTAACCGATGTGATAGGACTTGCTTCGGAGGATGGGGTGTTAATTGATTCCATCAAGCCACAAACAACCGAGGAAATTTTTGGAGTGAACGACAAAACACAATTAGCAGAGGCAGAAAAACACAAACGCAAACAAGCAGCCGATAGATTGCTCCAAGACGGAGTAACCTTAGCCGATCCTGAGCGCATAGATGTTAGGGGCGAATTAGTCTGCGGTAAAGATGTTTTTATTGATGTCAATGTCGTTTTTGAGGGAAACGTAAAAATTTCAGAAGGATCAAGCATAGGCCCGCATTCAGTAATATCAAACACCACAATAGGAAAGCACACAAAAATACTCTCTCACTGCAACCTTGAGCATGCAATTGTTGGAAATGACTGTTCGGTGGGGCCTTTTGCCAGATTGAGACCAGGAACAGAATTGATGGATTCAGCCAGGGCAGGGAATTTTGTTGAGATTAAAAAAAGCCAAATTGGGCAGCAATCAAAAGTGAACCATTTATCCTATATCGGTGACGCTGTGGTTGGAAAAGAGGTAAACATTGGTGCAGGCACAATTACATGTAATTACGACGGCGCCAATAAACACCAAACCATTATTGAAGACAATGTGCACATAGGTTCAGGGGTTGAGCTCGTGGCACCAGTTGCGGTTAAAGAAGGCGCAACCATTGGTGCTGGGTCAACCATTACAAAACATGCGCCTAAAAATAAACTGACTTTAGAAAGAGCGCGCCAGAAGACAATACCCAATTGGCAAAGACCAAAAAAGAAAACAACATAAACCAAAATAATGTGTGGAATAGTAGCAGCCGCCAGTAATCGTAACGTTGTGCCAATCCTCTTGGATGGCCTGGTCAGGCTTGAATACCGTGGTTATGATTCGGCGGGTATCGCATTGGCTGACAACAACAAAGTTTTAAGAATCCGAAAACAAGGCAAAGTTGCTGAGCTGCACAAAGAAATAAAAAAGCAGCAAAATTTCAAAAGTTCTACAGGGGTTGCACATACACGATGGGCAACGCACGGTGAACCCAGCGAAATAAACGCACACCCGCACATTTCAGTCGATGATGATGCAAACAATGAAATCGCTTTGGTTCACAACGGCATCATTGAGAATTTTGCAGACATTAGAGAAAGCCTCACGGTTAAAGGCTATGTTTTTTCAAGCAAAACGGATTCAGAGGTTATTGTTCATTTAATACATTTTTATAGAAAAAACCATGATTTGATTGGCGCCGTTGCCCGCGCAACGGCTGATTTGGTGGGAGATTTCGCAATTACAGTGATAGAGGCGAGCAACCCAAACAAAATTGTAGGCGCGAGGCATGGCTGCCCTTTAATTATTGGGCTAGGACTAGATGAAAACTATTTTGCTTCCGATGCTGGAGCCCTGATCGCACTTACAAGCCGTTTTGTTGTTTTAAAAGATGGCGATGTTGCTCAAATATCTTCAGATCAGTTTTCTGTTTTCAACCAAAAACTAGAGGCGGTAGACAGGAAAATAACAACATCCAGTATGACGGCAAGCAGTTTTTCTAAAGAAGGCTATCGCCATTTTATGGAAAAAGAGATTTTTGAGCAGCCTGAGGTGGTCCGGAGAGCATATGGCGATTATGTCACAGGAGCGATAAAAGGAGCCTTGTTTGAAAAGAGCGACATCATTGATTTGGGCGACATAAAACACATCCAAATATGTGCTTGCGGGACAAGTTATTATGCAGCAATGATTGCCAAGCTTTGGACAGAGCATTTCACACACATACCAACATCGGTGGACATAGGAAGTGAATACAGATACAACACAATAGCAAGACAAGAGGGCTCCTTGTTTATCGCTATTTCACAGTCAGGGGAAACAGCAGACACACTTGCTGCTTTAAGAAAAGCCAAACAGCAAAACTACATTGGGACCATTGCTATTTGCAACGTTTTAGAGAGCTCTTTAGCGAGAGAAGCAGACCGGTGTTTGCCGACAAGCGCAGGTCCAGAAATTGGCGTAGCCTCCACCAAAGCATTTGTTAGCCAGTTGGTCTCTGTGGCCCTTTTGGGGCTAACGCTTGGTGACAGTGTTGGTTTTTCCAAAGAAGCAAAACAACAAGCGCTCTCTGAAATAAAGCAGCTTCCTGAGCTGATTGAGGCCGTGTTAGAGATGTCGGAGCAAATTGAAGAGCTGGCATGGGCCCTAGATGGAAAAGACCATATCCTGTTTTTAGGCCGGGGGCTGCATTACCCGATAGCATTAGAAGGCGCTTTAAAAATGAAAGAAATTTCTTATGTTCATGCGGAGGCTTATCCAGCAGGAGAGCTAAAACATGGGCCGCTGGCTCTTGTTGATGAAAATATGCCGGTTATAGCAATAGCACCTTCAGGCCAACTCTTGCAAAAAATCATGAGCAACATAGAAGAGGTTCGAGCAAGGGGCGGAAAACTGTTTGTTTTGGCCGATGATGAAAGCATCACAAAAAATGGATTTGAAAAGTCGTTAATCTTACCTTCTGGTTTGACCATGCTACAAAGCCCAGTAGTTTATACAATACCACTCCAATTGCTCGCGTATTATGTTGCCCTCCACAAAGGCAACGATATTGACCAACCCAGAAATTTAGCCAAGTCTGTCACTGTGGAGTAAGTTAGATGTATGGGTAAGAAAAACCCCTTTTTGTTATAACTAAACCCATGAAAAAACTTCTCACCATCCTCGGTCTGATTCTTTTGAGTTCTTATTCTTATTCTGACAATCCTCCTCTTGAGATTGATTATTCTATTATTTCAAAAACCATTACAAATAATGCCATTGCTCTTCGTGAACGTGCGCTTTCTGATAATCTTTCAGTAGATATTGTCGAATCCCTCACAACTGAGGTTGGACCTCGTCGGATGGGAACCGATGGAGACCAAAGAGCTATCTCTTGGGCGCTTGAGAAGTTTAAAGAGCTTGGCTTTGATCGCTTTTGGACAGAAGAGGTTTTGCTAGATCGCGGTTGGGTGAGGGGTGAGGCTAAAGCGGAAATTTTATCTCCGTACCCCCACAATATCGTCATGACTGCACTTGGATACAGTGTAGGAACTAACGGTGACCTGGTCGGTGAGATAGTCGAGTTCAAGACGTTTGCAGAATTAGAAGCTCTACCCGAAGGTAATAATCTAAAAGGAAAAATAGCTTTTGTTTCTTACAGTATGTCTGATTTTAAGCCCCAACCCGGCCAACCCCTAATGGGAGGGTATAGTGAAGGCACAAAAGCACGGGGCAGAGGGCATGTCACTGCAGCAAAGCGAGGCGCAGAGGCCCTTATCATTCGCTCAGTTGGCACAGACAATAATCGCTATGCTCATACGGGAAGTGGGTACGGTTACGAAGAAGGCGTTAAAAGAATACCCGCAGCAGCTATATCAGCACCCGATGCCATACTTATTCAAAACATTTTGAAGCGAGAAACGCCAGTAATAATGAAAATGAACATGACATCAGAAATAACTGGACCAAAAAAAGGAGCGAATATTATAGGGGAAATAACAGGCAGAGAGCATTCTGACCAGTATTTGGTATTGGGAGCACATATAGATTCCTGGGATGAAGGAACAGGCGCGCTCGATGATGGAGCGGGCGTGGGAGCTATGATGGCAGCTGCTGCTTTCATTGGTCAAATGGAGAACAGGCCGAAAAGAAGTCTTCGTGTACTGCTGTTTGCAGGAGAAGAAATCGGACTCTACGGTGTCAATGATTATCTTAAGAAACACAAAGATGCTCTTGATAAACATGTTTTAGGGGCCGAAGCTGACGGTGGCGGCGGTAGAGTCCACACCTTAATTCCAGGCGTTGGCAGTACTGCTCTACTTGTTATCAATGAAATGCATAAACTTATTGCCCCACTTGGAATTGTTTTAAGTGAAGAAAATAATGCTAAGGGTGGATCAGATATGGGCGTACTTGGAGAAGCAGGCATGCCGGCGCTGAATTTTAGCCAAAATTCAAATGATTATTTTAAATATCACCATACGCCTAACGATACTTTCGATAAAATTATTGCGGAAGATATGCGCTATTTAACGGCTGCTTATTCAACGATTTTCTATTTAGCAGCAGAAATGCCAGTAGATTTTAGACATTAGGAGTTAAACATGATTGCAAGAATATTATCGGGATTGATAGGAGCGTTGATGCTGTTGAATTGTTTGTGGTGGATATTGGACCCGTCTGCTGCAGCTGAAGGGCTAGCAATGCCTTTGCTTGTAGGCTTAGAATCGAATAGCCAGATTGGAGATTTCACTTCTTTCTTTTTTACAGCAGGACTGTTTGCTTGTATCGGCGCTTATAGAGCGGAACACATTTGGCTTTATCCAACCATATCTTTGATTGGTTCAGCAGCTCTTTTCAGGTCTTACGCAGTGGTTGCTCATGGGTCAGAACCATTGGTGTCTACCATAGTTTTTGAAATAGTTATGTCGGCGATCTTGATTCTTTGTGTATTTTTGATGAAAAGAGCTCAATAAAGAAATGAAGAAACTTTTTTGCAGCTCTCTATACATTTTCTTATTGGCAAGTTCTAGTTATATATCGGCCGAAGTTACTTTTGTGCCAGACCACTCCACAATACTGATTACCGGTTCAAACCGGGGACTAGGGTTGGAATTCTCGCGTCAATACGCTGCTGCAGGCTGGAATGTTATTGCAACATGTAGAAACCCACAAACAGCAGAGGAGCTGCAAACCTTGGCAGGACAATACAATCAAGTTGTGGTTGAAAAAATGGATGTAACCAGCGACAGGGATGTGGAGACATTAGCCACCAAATACAAAAACCAACCCATTGATGTGTTGCTAAACAACGCAGGAATCTATGGCACATTAGAGAAACAAACTTTAGGCACTTTTGATTTCGAAGAATTAAAACGTGTCTTTGATGTGAATACAATCGGATCTTTGAGGGTCAGCGCGGCTTTTTTGGACAATGTGGCAGCCAGTGAGCAAAAGAAAATTATCAGCCTTGGCGGCGGCATGGGAACACCAACTATTGGCAGTATGTTTGGCGGCCATTATTTTATGAAAATGAGCAAAGCAGCCCACTTGAGTGCAATGGGAACACTGCAGGCAGATGTTGACGATACAGGCATTATTATTACCATGATTTCACCAGGCCGTGTCGATACCCAACTAATGCGTGACTCGGGCTGGACCGGAAAATCAATCAGTGCTGAGAAGAGTGCAGGCCTGGTTATTTCTTTGATCGCAAGACTTGAGCCAGAAATGAAAGGTAGGTTAGTTATGTATAACGGAATGATTATCCCATGGTAGATCAACCATCAAACAATAAGTATGAACAAGGACTGGGCAAAAACGCAGCAAATTTTACCCCCTTAACCCCTTTGTCTTTTATCGAAAGAACAGCCCGAGTGTTCCCTGATCACACAGCTGTGGTTCATGGTGAAACTCAGAGAAGCTGGACAGAAACATACCAAAGATGCATTAAATTGGCTTCGGCCCTCAACAGAAGGGGAATAAATAAAGGCGACACTGTGGCTATGATGCTTCCCAATGTTCCTGCTTCTCTAGAGGCCCATTTTGGTGTTCCTATGTGTGGAGCAGTTTTGAATGCTTTAAATATTCGACTCGATGCGAAAACAATTGCTTTTATTTTAGATCATGGAGAGGCAGAAGTTCTGCTCACCGACAAAGAGTTTGCTCCCGTAATTAATGAAGCCCTGTCTTTATGTAAAGCCAAGCCATTGGTTATTGATGTGGACGATGCTCTGGCTCCTGAGGGTGAATTATTGGGGGAAATTGAATACGAAGCCTTTCTTGCGGAAGGAAATGCCAGTTATGATTGGCAATATCCTGAAAATGAGTGGGACGCAATTTCATTAAATTACACTTCAGGCACTACCGGCAACCCAAAGGGCGTGGTGTACCATCATCGTGGAGCGGCACTTAACTCGCTAGGGAACATTACCGCTTGGGCCATGCCCCAAAGACCAAAATACCTCTGGACTCTCCCTATGTTTCATTGCAATGGATGGTGTTTCCCATGGACGGTCACAGCTTTGGCGGGAACTCATATTTGCCTTCGACGAACAGAGCCCGGCCCCATCTATCAATCTATTATCGACCATCAAGTTACCCATATGTGTGGCGCGCCTATTGTCATGGGTATGTTGGTTAATGCGTCCTCTCAAGAACAAAAAACCTTACCCCATTCGGTTAAAATACTCACCGCTGGAGCCGCCCCCCCATCTGCAATTCTTGAGCAAACTGAAGCTTTAGGCTTTGATGTCACCCATGCCTATGGTCTTACTGAATGTTATGGTCCCGGTGTGGTTAGTGAATGGCACCCAGAGTGGGATGAGCTGCCAACGGCAGAGAAGTCAGCCAAAAAAGCAAGACAAGGGGTGCCTTATTTGGTCATGCAGGATCTGACAGTAATGGATCCCGAAACCATGCAAAAAACACCTGCTGATGCCCAGACCATGGGCGAGGTATTTATGCGAGGAAATAATTTAATGAAAGGTTATCTTAAAAATGAAACAGCCACAGAAAAAGCATTTTTAGGCGGCTGGTTTCACACTGGTGACTTGGGAGTTATGCACCCCGATGGGTATATAGAGTTAAAAGACAGATCCAAAGACATTATTATTTCTGGCGGCGAAAATATTTCTACCATTGAAGTCGAGGGCGTTTTGTATCAACACCCAGCAGTAGCAGAAGCAGCTGTAGTGGCAAAACCTGATGAGAAGTGGGGGGAAACGCCCTGCGCTTTTGTTGCTTTAAAAGAAGAGGCCGAATCTTCAGAAGAAGAGCTAATTCAGTTTTGCAGAGACAATCTGGCACACTTTAAATGCCCAAAGAAAATTGTTTTTACTGAGCTTCCAAAAACAGCCACTGGCAAAATACAAAAGTTCATTCTAAGAGAGCAAGCCAAAACACTCTAACCAACAACTGGCAATAATTAATAAGCGTTAATTAAGTATTAACAAAAATCCTTATTTTCTTTAAGCTGAGAAGACTAAGAGAGGGAATATTATGAAAAAAATAATTGTGGGCATAGGTCTTTTGTTGATGGTCTTAACGTTTAATGGGCATGCTGCAAATCTAAAAACAGCTCTTGATGCCGAGTTAGACACGTTGATGGAGAAAGTGATTGAGTGGAGACACGATGTTCATCAACATCCAGAGCTTGGCAACAGAGAGTTTAGAACAGCCAAGAAAATCGCTGATCATCTTCGGTCACTAAATATTAAAGTTGAAACAGGCATAGCCTACACTGGGGTCACAGGCTATATAGAAGGTGGACTTGAAGGCCCTACAATTGCATTAAGAGCCGACATGGATGCATTGCCTGTCGAAGAGAAAACAGGTCTCTCTTATGCTTCAAAAGTCCGAACCAGTTATTTGGGCAACGATGTTGGGGTAATGCACGCTTGTGGACATGATGCTCATGTTGCTGTTTTGATGGGTGTTGCAGAGTTTCTAGCAAAAAACCGACGGTTTTTGAAAGGCAACGTTTTGTTAATCTTTCAACCTGCTGAAGAAGGCGCCCCAGAAGGCGAAGGAGGCGGGGCAAAGATGATGCTGGCAGAGGGGTTGTTTGAAAGATATTCGCCCGAAGTGGTTTTTGGTATGCATGTGGCCAACATTCCACATGGCTATGTTTTTCTTAAGCCCGGACCTGCAATGGCAGCATCGTCTGCATACCGAATCAAAATAAAAGGCGTGCAGTCGCATGGCTCAAGACCTTGGGATGGAGTTGACCCAATTATGGCAACCGCACAATTAATTAGTGCACTGAATACCGTGGTCAGTAGAAGGATCAACATAATCAACAACCCAGCAGTTGTTTCGGTGGGTATTGTTAAGGCCGGAACAAGAAATAATATTATTCCAGAAGACGCTGAGATCATTGGCACCATTAGAACGTTTGATCCTGAGCTGAGGGCCGAGATTTATGATGAGATCAGACAAATAGCAAAAGGGATAGCTGTTGGAACAGGCACAAAAGTAACTGTCGAGTTTGACTTCAGTGGGTTTTATCCAGTTACGGTAAATGACCCAGAGCTTTACCAAGCAATGAAGGCTTCTCTTGTTGAGGCCACAAAAGGCCAGTTTGTAGAATGGAAAGACCCCATTACTGGCGCTGAAGATTTTTCCTTTTTTGCTCAGGAGGTTCCAGGGCTTTATTTCTCACTGGGGGTTAACAAAAAAGGCGTTACTGAGTTACAGCCAGGCAATCACTCGCCATATTTTACCGTTGACGACGATGCTCTTGATGAGGGCTTAAAGTCTCTTATTTATTTAACTTTGGACTATCCAGAAATTCAAAAAAATTAAAATGGTGTTCTTTTGAGTAAACTTAAAAAACCCTTGGCTTTTTTGGTCCTTTGCACGCTCCCAGGGATACTTTTGCCCGCAGAGATTTCTGTTAATCCCACGGTTGATGAAACCATTAAACAAATTAACTCTCTTCCAACCGACGATATTTGGTGGACAGTCAATGGCAAGGACATGCTTTGGAATTTTAAAAACCTTAATAAAATTTTTCCAACTACAACGGTTTACAGAAAAGGGCAAGTTAGAGCTCTTAAATTAAAAGCCAATCATGAAATTTCTCGATTGCCAGTTAAAACTGGTAACGGAACAATGTATTTTAAGGATTTTTTGGACAGCGATCTTTCAACCGCCATGGGCGTGCTTATCCTGCATAAGGGAGATATCATTTTTGAGCACTATCCTAGAATGCAAGCATATGAAAAGCCGGTTTATTGGTCAGTAACAAAAGTTTTGGTCTCCAGCCTTATATCAATTCTTGAAGATCAGAAAAAAATTGATATCACCAAACCCATTGATCTTTATCTTCCTGAGTTGAAACAATCAGATTTTAAAGGCATTTTGATAAAAAATATTCTAGATATGGCTACAGGCATCAACTGTTCCGAAGAATATATCGACAAAAACTCATGTTATTACAAATACTCCCAAACAGTAGGCGATGGTTATTGGGATGAGACCTCTCCTTCCAATCCATATGAGTACATTGCCAACCTTAATGTAGGCCGATACATCGAACAAGGTAAACAGTTTGATTATTCAGGAGTAAATACTTTTGTACTCGGCTGGTTGGTTGAAAAAATTACCGGCATGCAGTTTCAGGATGCTTTCAGTGAAATGATTTGGACCAAAATAGGGGCTGAAAGAGACGCTGCATTTTTTGCTCCACGAAACGGGATTCCGGTAACGCACGGAGGTTTTTTGTCCACCCAAAGAGACTTGGCTCGATTTGGCCTACTCTTTACCCCAAGCTATCAGGTGGTTTCAAAAAATCGCCTTATCTCTGAACAACACATCTCATATCTTTTAAACCAAGGCAGACCAGAATTAATGGGTTTTTTATACGGTTCTCAAAAAATACCAAACGAGCTAAAACATAACGTTTATCAATGGGATATGGTTTATCAAAATAACGACATTTACAAAGGCGGTTGGGCAGGACAAGGATTGATAGTGAACCCAATAAACGACTATGTTGTGGTATGGAACAGTTATTTCAAAGACAAGGAAGAAAGTGAAATTAAGTTAACACCCATTATTCACCAGGTGCTGCATTCAATTCAGAGAGAGAAATAATGTCTGAGCAATACCTTATATACGGAGCCGAACTGTCACCTTACTCGGTCAAGATACGTGCTTATTTTAGATACAAAGAAATACCCCATAAATGGATCATAAGGGATCAAAAATCAAATACGGAATACAAAAAATTTGCAAAATTGCCCATTGTACCTTTGGTGGTCACTCCGGAAAAAAAGGGGCTTCAAGACTCAACCCCAATTATTAAATTATTGGAACACGAATATCAAAATAATTCAGTTTCACCCCCGGAAACGCATACTGCATTTGTCGCAAGAATCCTGGAAGAATACGCAGACGAGTGGCTGAACAAAGCAATGTTTCACTACCGTTGGCGATATGAGGACGACCAAATGTCTGCCTCAGAAAGATTTGTGGAGCTGATGATTCCTGTTTGGGCCAACAAAATACCGTTGCTCAACCGGGTTTTAAAAAGAAAATTTGCAGCGACAGTTAGAAAGAGAATGATAGCTAGATTGTGGGTGGTTGGGTCCAATAAAAGCACCGAAACCCAGATTGAGCAATCTTTGAATATTTTTTTACATTTGAGCGAGCAACACCTTCAGGACCGACCATATTTTTTTGGTTTCCGGCCTTCCATTGCCGATTTTGGTATTTGGGGGCAAGTTTACAACATGTGGACAGACCCCACCGTAGGGCAGGTTATTGAATCAAGCCATCCAGAAACCCTAAAGTGGATCAAACGAATGTTGCATCCCAAGCTGGAAGGAGAGTTCGAGCCTTGGGAGAGCTTAGAAGCAACGTTAATGCCAATTCTTAAACAGGAACTAGCGGATGTTTTTATGCCGTGGCTTGAGGCGAATAACAAAGCTCTAGCAAAAGGGGAAAAAGAACTCTCTGTGAAGATAAAAGGAAAAGACTTTACACATTCGGTTGGTTCCCCACAAAAGTACCATGCCAAATCATTTGCCATGTTGTTAGAGGAATACAACGATATCCCTGATAAAACGAAGCTTGATGCTGTTTTGCAAGAAGCAGGACTCATCAATTACTTTAAATAAAAATGCAAACTTTAAAAATTTTTCAATCGTTGTGGGCTATGGAACAAAGACACCCGTTTCTGGAAGAACCAACCGATGGAGAAAAGTTTGAGAAAATAAAATCGGCTGGGTTTGATGGTATCTGCATCGATCTTGCAGCTCACGAGGTGAAGGACTTTAAAAAAACCCAACCCTTGTTTGAACAACATAAGCTCGAATGCATGGTTAATGCCTTTCCATACGCATTGGATGAGCTGAATCCTGTGTTGCAGTTGGCCAAAGATTTTGAGGCCTGTTTTGTCAACATTATTGGAGGAGTGATGCCCATTGATTTCAGAGACGGTATCCCAGTGGTGGAAAAATGGATGGAGGACGGAGAAAGCATAGGCATGGATGTTCTTTTCGAGACCCACAGAGACAGTATTCTGAACGACCTTTATTACACGCTTCAGTTGATCGAAGCGGTACCAGAAATGCGATTGTGTGCCGATCTTTCTCATTTTGTTGTTGATCGCGAAATGTGGACGCCCATCAGTGATCAAAATCAAGATTATATCAACCAAATTCTTGATCGATCTGACTGTTTTCAAGGCAGGGTTGCTTCAAGAGAGCAAATCCAAATCCAGCTTGATTTCCCCCAGCATCAAGTTTGGGTGGATATTTTCAAAGAATGGTGGCATGAAGGCATTAAACGCTGGAAAAAAAGAAATTCAGAGGATGCAACCCTTGTTTTTCTTTGTGAGCTTGGGCCACCAGGTTATGCTATAACAGATGCTCAAAAACTCGAACTATCGGACCGATGGCAAGAAGCTCTACAAATAAAATCTTGGATCCAATCGATTTGGAATGAGTTAGAAGAAAGTGCTTAAAACTTAACAATGGGCAGCAACATCACCTCATTTCCTGTTTTAGAACACCCTGCGCCTTCGTTTACAACCAGCGAAGCAGCAGAACTTGCCAAGTTTTGGTTTAAGGAGACACTCGATGTTAGTCCATTGGTTAGTGAAAGAGACCAGAATTTTCTTTTAACAAATAAAAAAAGCAAAAAATTTGTTCTAAAAATAGCCAACGCGGCAGAGTCTGTTGAGGTCTTAGATTTTCAAAATCAAGCCATGAATCACATGGCCAAACAGGACCCATCCTTGCCTTTGCCGAGGGCATGTCTCAGTCTTGATAAACAACAAATCCATAGACTAGAGCTTAACGGGAACGAGCATTTTGTGAGGGTAGTTACCTACCTATCGGGAAGACTTTTAGATGATTTGCCTAAAGACAGGCGGGATCAAAATTTGATGGTTAGCATGGGCCAGTTTTTAGGCAGACTGGATCGTGGGCTATCTGATTTTTTTCATCCAGCTGCAGGCCATGCTTTGTTGTGGGATCTACAACAAACACCGAACCTTCACCAACATCTGTCTCACATAAAAAACAAAAACAATCTATTAACCGCACAAAAAACACTAGACCATTTTCAGGAACACATAGCCCCTAAATTTCCGATGCTTAGAACACAAGTGATTCACAACGACATGAACCCAGACAATGTTGTTGTAAATGAAAGCGACAACAGTCAGGTAGCTGGAATGATTGATTTTGGTGACATAGTTTTAGCTCCGCTTATTAATGACCCTGCTGTAGCTGCTGCCTACCAGACAGTCAGTTGTGCGGATCTATTTCTAGGAACCACGGATATTCTTAAAGGGTACCATTCAATCAACCCACTGCAGGAGCAGGAGATGGATTTGCTGCCGAGCTTGATTGTGAATCGCATAGCAATGACCGCAATTATTTCTGAATGGCGAGCTAAAGAACACCCTGAGAATCAAGACTACATTCTTGGGAACATCAACAGAACCTGGGAAGTTTTAAATAGACTGTATAAACAAGAGTATGCTGATATTGCAGAGCAGCTTAAAAATAGTTTGAACTAGAAAACAATCAGAATAAGGGGATCAACCAAATCAACAAACCAAAGAACAGTCAGTTGTTGCAAAGAAGGTTCAAGCACATGGGAAATGCAGACGAACTGTTTTACTCAGAACCACTGCATATTGTTCGGGGTGAAGATGTTTGGTTGTATGACGCAGAAGGCAAAAAATATCTCGATGTCTATAACAACGTCGCCCATGTGGGCCACTCAAACCCTCATGTGGTCGAGGCAATCACTAGACAAGCAAAAGCCCTAAATACCAGCACACGTTATTTGCATGAGAACATTGTTGATTTGGCAGAGAAAATCACGGAATTAATGCCTGGAGAACTGGAGGTTTGTTATTTTGTTTGCAGTGGCAGTGAGGCCAATGACCTCGCACTGCAAATTGCCCGAGCTTATACCAAAAAGCAAGGCTGCCTCGTTTCGGAAAACGCTTACCACGGCAACACCACTGCGGTTTTTCAAATGAGCCCAGATGATTGTGTGCCAGAAAAAAGACAAGACTGGGTTCAAACATTGCCCAGCCCAAAAAAATATCAACAAACAGAGCAAATTGAGCTTAATTGCTTAAAAGACTTATCCCTTGCTATGGACAAATTCGATGAAATCGGCATCGGTACTGCTGCAGTGATTTTTGACAGTATTTTCAGCAGCGACGGTATTTTTTTGCCTCCGCCGGACTATTTGAAAACCATCTATGGAGCAGTACGGCAATCGGGAGGGCTCGCTATTGCTGACGAAGTCCAATCAGGATTGGGTCGAATCGGGAGCCATATGTGGGGTTTTTCCCACGATGGTGTTGTCCCAGATATCGTGACCCTAGGCAAACCCATGGGCAATGGCTACCCTATTGCAGCGGTTGTAACCACACGCAAAATTGCCCAAGTATTTGACCAGGAGTATGGATACTTTAATACCTTTGGCGGTAACCCGGTTGCTTGTGCCGCCGCTTTGGCCGTACTGGAAACGATGAAAACGGACCATTTGATGCAAAATGCTGAAACGCCAGGGTTGTATTTTCACCAGGAATTAATAGAACTCGCCGAGAAATATGATTTGATTTCCGAGGTTAGGGGCAAGGGGCTGTTCTTAGGTGTTGAATTGATTGACCCGATAGGAAAAGAGCCAGCGACTAAGAAAACAGCTGAGATTGTAAATTTACTGAGCAAGAATGGAATCTTAGTTGGCATAACCGGACCCGACAGTAATGTCATCAAGATGCGTCCTCCTATGACTTTCAATAAACGACATGTCGATAGAGCTGTTGAAAACTTGGATGAAATCCTAAGTTCGCTTTTTTAATAGATGGAAGCCTGGTAGAGCAAGAAAACCAAAAAAATAAGCCTTAAATTTTTTTACTTAATGCGAGATTGATTCAAAAAGACCGGCTGCTCCCATACCGCCACCTACACACATGGTAACAACCCCGTACCTGATTTTTCTACGCTTGAGTTCGCGAGTTAAATGACCTACTTGTCTAGACCCAGTCATCCCAAAAGGATGACCAATTGCTATTGAGCCGCCATGAATATTTAACTTCTCAGTTGGTAAATTAAGTTGGTCTCGTATATAGACAACTTGAGAGGCAAAGGCTTCGTTCAGTTCCCAAAGATCTATATCATCGACTTTTAAACCAGCTGTTTTTAAAAGTTTCGGTACAGCAAAAACTGGGCCAATACCCATCTCATCAGGTTCGCAGCCTGTGACTATAAACCCTCTAAAATAAGCTAAAGGCTCAAGACCCAGTTCATTCGCTTTTTTCTCACTCATAACCATCGTGACAGACGCTCCATCTGAGAGTTGTGAAGAATTTCCTGCGGTAACAGAACCGCCTTCAGGATCAAAAACAGGATTTAATCCTGCAAGACCCTCTATAGTCGTATTTGGCCGATTGCAATTGTCTTTATCAACAACCGTTTCTGCTTCAGATTCTTCACCTGTATCTTTATTAACAACTTTCATCACTGCATTCATAGAAATAATCTCATCGTCAAATAAACCTTGATTCTGAGCCTCCGCACATCTCAATTGACTGGATAGAGCATACTCATCCTGCGCTTCACGAGTGACATTGTATCTTTTGGCAACGGTCTCAGCAGTGGTGCCCATGGCATGGTAAATTCCAGGCACTTCCTCCGCTATTTTTTCATTTTCAAACATGTATTTGTTGATGTGCCCCTGAGCAGTGCTAATGGATTCAACCCCTCCAGCTATGATGCAGTCAGAAAAACCACTCTGAATTTGGGTTGCAGCCATGGCAATCGTTTGCAATCCTGATGAGCAATACCTATTCACAGTCGTGCCTCCAGTTTGTATGGGAAGTTTGGATAAAACTGCTGAAGTTCTGGCAACATTGTTTCCTTGCGGCCCCTCTGGATATCCACAACCTAGGATAACGTCCTCAACAAGTTCAGGCTCCACTTTTGGGTTTCTGTCCATCAAGGCGTCAATGATGTGGGCCGTCATATCATCGGCTCGAGTTTGGTTAAAGCCACCCCTAAAAGATTTTGCCAGCCCAGTTCTTACACTATCAACTATTACTGCTTCTGCCATGATTTACCCTCCAATTTTCTTAAGCAATATTACTCTTAAGCTTTGAAATTTCCACGAAAAGCAGCTTTTCCGTTATGAAATAAAACACCCCTAGGTCAGCAATTAAGATGTCAACCAATGTCAATTTCAACAATCACTGGTGTGTGGTCAGAAGGTCTTTCCCAGCCTCTTGGAGATTCATCAATAGTGCTCGAAGCACAGTGTTTTGCTAAAGGGGTCGATAGGAGAATTAAGTCGATTCTCAGCCCCATTTTCCTACGGTAAGCTGCTGCTCTATAATCCCACCAACTGTAAGAAGTGCCTTGCTGTTCAAACAACCTGAAACTATCAACCAAGCCTAAAGCAAATAACTTTTCCAGAGCCTCACGTTCTTGCTTGCTGCACAAAACCTTATCTTTCCAGACTTCAGGGTCGTAAACATCCCGATCTTCTGGTGCTATGTTGAAATCCCCTAAAACGACGAGATTTTCCTTTTCCTTGAGACTCTTTTCTATATACCGAGTCAAATGATCAAGCCACTCTAATTTATAAACAAATTTTTCTGACCCAACGCTTTGTCCATTTGGAACATAAACATCAATGACTGTGATGCCATTGTATGTTGCGGAGATCACTCTGGTCTGTGGATCTTCGAAGCTGTGTATTCCAGTCGTTGGATTTATGGGCTCTTTTTTCGAAAGCAAAGCAACTCCATTGTAAGCTTTCTGGCCGTAGACAAAGGGGTAATACCCTAATTTTGAGTATTCATCATAAGGGAACAGATCATCAACCACTTTCGATTCTTGTATTGCCAATACATCTGGTTGAGTTGCTTCCAACCAATTGACAACGTGTTCAGTTCTGGCACGGATGCCATTAACATTCCAGCTTGCTATTTTCATGTTGTTATTTTGACCTCAAGGTATACATTATTGAAATAATATGAAAACTGAAAGCAAAAAAGAATATGACTTAATTGTCATAGGTGCAGGCAGTGGCGGACTTGCTGCTGCACAAAGGGCAGCGGAACACAAACAGCGTGTAGCCATTATTGAGATGGGCCAATTGGGTGGCACCTGCGTCAACAGAGGATGCATACCTAAGAAGATCTACTGGTATGCTGCAGAGTTTGCTTATGATCTCAAGCACAGCAACACTTTGGGATTTGAGACCAATGACTTCAAGCACAATTGGCAAACCTTACAACAAGCCTCCAAGCAATACATTAAGAAGCTCAACGACATGTATCGCAAAAACTTGAGCCAAAAAAACATAGAAATTGTCACTGGTAATGCCTCTTTTCAGAGCTCAAAAGAAATAAGTGTTGGCGGCGTACTACTGACAGCCAAGCAGATTATTATTGCCTGTGGGGCAACACCTGTTGTTCCAGATATTCCTGGTGCTGAATTTGGCATCACCTCAGATGATTTTTTTGAATTAACAAATAGACCAAAGAAAACCATTATCGTTGGCAGTGGGTACGTTGCAGTTGAGCTTGCTGGCATACTCAACGCTTTGGGCTCAGACACAAAGATTGTTGCAAGGAAGAACAGTATTCTGAGAAAATTTGACCAATCAATACAATCATCCGTTATCGATTACTTGGTTGAATCAGGTGTTGAGGTTAGTTTAAATACCGATGTTCTTTCGGTTAAAGAAAATAACAATCAGCTGCTTGTTCAAACAAACAACAAGGACCATACATCCGTAGACGCTTTATTGTGGGCTATAGGCAGAAAGCCATTGGTTTCAGATTTAGGGCTTGAGAGAACACAAGTCACAAAAGATAAAAATAATTTTATTCTGGTTGATCAATACCAAACGACAAAGGACCCAAACATCTGTGCAATTGGAGACGTTGTAGGAAACCATGAGCTCACGCCCGTTGCAATTGCTGCAGGTAGAATATTATCGGATAGACTTTTTAGTGACAAAGAAAAAGAATGGCTTGAATACAAAAATATCCCTACGGTTATATTTGCTCACCCTCCAGTTGGAACCGTGGGCATGAGCGAAGAAGAGGCGAGAGCTGTTTATGGCAACAAGGTTAAAATATATGAAGCAAATTTTGTTTCTCTAAGGCACTCATTGATCGGTGTTTCCAGCAAGGCTATGGTTAAACTTGTGTGTCTTGGGAAAGAGGAGATCGTTATTGGATGCCATATTGTAGGCCAAGGAGCGGATGAGTTGCTGCAAGGTTTTGCAGTTGCCATTAAAATGGGAGCGCAGAAAAAAGATTTAGACAACACTATTGCTATTCACCCAACTCTAGCAGAAGAATTAGTGACCTTGCGTTGATCAATTGAAGTTATTTAAACAAATACACCAAAAAGTTTAAACTGGTAAACTCGTCGTATGTTTGGGTTATTTGGAGAAAAAGCTATGAAAAAAATTATGTTGATAGCAGTCTTGTGTTTTTCGACTCCTTTTGTGTTTGCTTCTGGTCATGATCTGTTGGACGAAGAAGCCTGTAAGGAAACGAAAGAAGGCATCGGATATTTTTTGGGCGTTGCTGATTATCTTTTTAAAGAGAATGAAAAAAATAATACGAGAATGCAAACAGAAGAGGAAAGAAAAGCAAATGAAGAAGAACTTCTTGGTGGTGCAATTGCTTTTTCTCAGCTTGCTGCGAATTACTCAACTGTCTACGAAGTTTGGTGTAAAGATTAACGGTTTTAATTTTCCAGCTCTGCTTGGAGCCCCTGAATAATTTTTTCTGTTTTGGGACGCACGCCCCTCCATATGTAAAAAGATTCCGCAGCCTGTTCAACCAACATACCCCAACCCTGAAGGCTTTTGGCAGAATTGTTTTGTTTTGCCCAGCGCTGGAAAGGCGTTTCTCCATAGGTATAAGCTAAGTCGTAACAAACAGATCCAGGAATTATCGTGTCAGGCATATCTGGGATTTCACCACTCAAGCTTGCTGATGTTGCGTTGATGATCAAATCGAATCTGCCAGACAGTTGCTCTGAAGCGAGGCATGTGATTTCCCCATAAGGCAAGAATTCTTCTTGCAATAATTCCGCTTTCGCCATGGTTCTGTTGCATAAAATAATTGAACCAACCGAACTGGCAAACAGTGTTGGCACGATCCCTCTTGTTGCGCCACCGGCACCCAGGATTAAAACTTCTGCATTCTCCAAAGACACTTGGTTGTTTTCAAGATCTTTGCTTAGGCCGATACCATCAGTGCTTTCCCCATGTATTCTTCCATCTTCTGAGAAAGTCAGGGTGTTTACCGACCCACACGATTGAGCGTTGTTGCTTAATGAATCGGCCAGTTGAAAGGCTTTTTCCTTGAATGGAACCGTAATATTTAACCCTTTACCGCCTTCGGTAAAAAAACGTTCAATCGTGCCGACAAAATTTTCATCGGTAGCTGAAATTCTTTGGTAATAAATATCATGGTTGACCTGTTGGCCAAACAAAAGATGAATTTTAGGGGATTTACTGTGATTTATCGGGTTCCCAACAACGCCATAGACATCCATATATCACCTCTTAAGAAGGTTACTGTGATTATAACGGTTATCTGCTACAGCTGACAATTAAGGCCTGATGATTTTTCCAGAGGATAGGTCAACAATAGTGGAGGGGTTGTTAAAAGGGCCTGTTTGTTTAAACACTATGTAATCCAGTTGAGAACCCATGATTTTTTGAACTTCTTCAGCCGATTTACACGGGTTTTCTCCATGCAAATTGGCACTCGTTGAAACAATAGGAAGTCCCAACAAGCCACAAATATTTTTGATAAAAGGATCATTGCTCAACCTAATTGCCAAAGTATTTTTCACTGCAAGCCACTTTGGTGCTGCCACGCTTGCAGGGACAATATAGGTTGTGGGTCTTTTTGAGGGGCTGGAAAAAATTTTCAGTTGTTTATTGCTCATATTAACCCAGCCAGAAACTATCTCAATATTTGGGGTGAGTAAAACGAAGCCCATTTCCAATGTTCTTTTTTTAATTTCCAGAATCTTGGTAATGGCTTGTTCGTTGCTTGGATCGCAGCCGAGTCCAAAAACAGCTTCTGTCGGGTAGGCAATTACACCTCCGTTGACTAATATTTCATGTATTTTTTTGAGTTCCAAAGAGAATTGATTAAAGGATGATTATTGCTTATTTTTAGCTTTCCTTTTTTTTCCTTTCTTTTTTTTCTGTTTTTCAGCCAAAAGAGCTACACACTCTTCTTCCGTAAGGTTTTCCGGGTTCGTGCCTTTGGGCACTGAAACATTTACTTTGCCGTTTGTTATGTAAGGACCCCAACGCCCTTCTTTAATTTTAACGTTTGAATTTTTAAATTCGTTAATGCTTCCACTGCCTTTTTTGCTCGCAATACTAGCTAGTGCCTCGACTAGGTCAACAGTAAAGGGATCACTGCCCTTTCTGAGTGAATAATTTTGGGAGCCTTTTTTTAAGTAAGGTCCATATGGACCCATGGTGGCAAGAATTGTTTCGCCTGTTTCTGGGTCTTGGCCTACTTCCCTCGGTAAGCTCAGGTACTGCAATGCTCTTTCCAAACCTACATCTTCAATATTTTCTCCTTTTATGAGACTTACGTATTTCGGTTTTTTGCCATCGTCTCCACTTCCAAGCTGCACCACGGGACCGTAACGGGTTTCTCTAACAATTATAGGTTCCAGTGTATCTGGGTGTGTACCGAGAACATTGTCAGCTGTCTTAAACAGGCTTAAAGCTTCCTCCAATGTAATTGAATACAGTTTTTGCCCTTCTTTAAGCCCCCCCCATTCGGGGGTATCGCCAGCGTCAATGTCCCCTCTTTGAACTGCTGGCCCGTTTTTCGTCATTCGAGCAAAAATAGGTTTGTTTGTTTCTGGATCTGTTCCAAGCAACCTTTGCGGGTTCACATCTCTTCTTGTTACTTGTTCCCCTGTTGTTGCTACCGCCTCTTCTAAAGGCGACCAAAATAGATCCAAGACCTCCTTTTTGCTTTTCGATCCATTGGAGATGGCATCCAAATCATTTTCCATATTGGAAGTAAACTCATCGCTGATGTAATCGGTAAAGCTTGTGTTCAAGAAGTCGCTAACCAATCTTCCCATATCAGAAGGTTCGTAGCGTTTCTGTTTTGCAATTATGTATTCTCTCTCCGCCAACCTAGAGAGGATGCCTGCGTAAGTTGAGGGCCTGCCAATTCCTTTCTCTTCAAGGGTTTTTATCATGCTGGCGTCGTTATATCTAGGTGGCGGGTCGGTAAAATGTTGCTCTTTGGTTAAGCTTAGAAAATCAACAACATCGCCTTCCTTTATATTAGGGGGTTTTAGGTCACGCACCTCTTCCTTTGTTACTAAAAGATAGCCAGGAAACAACAGTTCTTGGTCAGAAAAACTAAACGAAGCTAAGTCAGGCGCATTGTTAGGAACAAACTCGATAGTGGTTCGCTCAAATATGGCGTCTTTCATTTGGGAAGCCATGGTTCGTTCCCAGATCAAGCTATAGAGTTTAAATTCATTGTCGCTTAACCTTGTTTTAAGAGCACTTGGCAGTAGATTGATATCAGTCGGAGTTATAGCACCATGTGCTTCCTGAATGTTTATTGCCGCCTTTTTGTTTTTAAACTTTCTTCTTTCAAGAAACGCTTCCCCATACAGAGCAACAATTTTTTGCTGAATTATGGGCAATTTAGCTGTATCGATTTCAATGGAATCCGTCCTCATGTAGGTAATCAAACCGTCTCCTCCATCTTTTCCTGCAAAGAGCGATTGAGCACATCTCATGGTTTCCTTAGGATTGAAGCCAAACTTCGCTGATGCTTGTTGCATAAGCACCGATGTTCTGAATGGAGATTTTGGTCTACGTTTTATTTGTTGGGTTACAATGGAAGCCGCTCTCATGCCATTTTTACAGCCAACTTCTAATTTTGTAGCAACGCTTTCAACCACAGTTTTGGATGCAAATGTGAATTTTTTTACAGGCTCACTTGCATACGATATGAGTTTTGTATTAATGTTTTCTTCTTTTTGTAAAAGAGCTCCTAGCGTCCAATACTCTTGAGCTATAAATGCTTCAATTTCTTTTTCTCTTTCAACGATCATCCTCAAAGCTGGGCTTTGCACTCTTCCTGCAGAGTGGTTATTGCTTGGGAAAAGTCGCCACAAAAGAGGTGAGAGTGAGAATCCAAAGTGCCGATCCAAAGCCCTCCTTGTTTCTTGTGACCGAACCAAATCCATTGCTATATCTCTCGGTTTAGAAATGGCTTCATTGACCGCTTCTTTGCTGATTTCATAGAACACGGCTCTTTTAATTTCTTTTCCTTCAATTTTTTTAGCATGTTTGGTCTTAAGCAGATCTGAAACATGCCAGGCAATTGCTTCTCCTTCTCTATCTGGGTCCGTGGCCAGTATGATCTCATTTGTATCTTTTAATGCGCTGGTTATTTTTTTGATTGCCTCCTCTTTTCCAGGAATAGTGACATAGGTCATTGCATAATTATTTGCAGGGTCAATCGCCCCTTTTTTTGGCAATTCCCTTATATGACCAATGGTGGCTAAAACCTTATAATCAACACCAAGGTATTTTTCTATAGTCCTGGCTTTTGCAGGCGATTCAACGATAACAAGTTTTTTCATTTTTTCTTATCCATAAATGAAGCCGCGGCACGCGCGGCTTACAGGAACAAAACATATATTGATTTTAATTCAGCTTCAAAGGCTTGTCCCAAAAAGCAGTTGCCTCCAATGTGTGGAATTTTACATCGATGCCTGGTTCCTGAAACAGCATTAATATGCTCAACGCTTTCACCACTTCAATATCTAGAGGCTCGAAGCCAATAGCCATGAGTTTGTCAATCAACAGTTCGCGTTTTAACGGCGATAACAATCCAAACTTCTCAAGCCTAGCAATATAATTTTGACATTCTTCGTCAAGCAGAGCTTTTTCCTTGTCGTTTAAAATTCTTACCGAGAGTTTTTTTGGTGGTTGGATATCAATGTTGTTTGTAGGTTGGTTAAAAACAGCTACCCAATCCATCGCATGCTCAATCATGTCTTCTTGGAATCCTGCAACGACCAACTCGTTTCTGATTTGCAGTTCGCTGTTTCGTTTTGTCTCGTGCTCGTCTGAATAGTATTCAAACAAATAAAGCAAAACATCGAGAAAAGCTGCTTTCGTTTTGTGGTTCATCTTACTAGGAAAAAGTGGTTGTTTTGTTGAGAATGTACGAAAAGAAGTCTTAGGTCAAACTCTTTTTTAATTATTTAGATTTGTAAACTTAGCTTCTGAGCTTGCTGTCAAAACTACGCGTCAACATGATATTATGTCATCCCTTTGATTATTTTCGGTGGTATATTTTACATATGAAGAGACTAAAAATACTTGAATTCCCCGACAAAAGGCTACGAAGAGTATCAGAAGCCATTACCACTTTTGATCAAGGCCTCAAAAGACTGTCCGATAACATGCTGATGACCATGTACGAAGAAAAAGGGATTGGGTTGGCTGCCCCACAAGTTAACAAACCAGTGCGCCTAATTGTTATGGATATCTCCGAAGACAGAGACCAACCCTTGGTATTTGTTAACCCAGTTGTTAGTTCATTTGAAGGCAAGGTTGAAAGTAACGAGGGGTGCCTTTCTGTGCCAGATATAAAAACTGATATCAAACGTCACGAGACCATTACGCTCAATGCTCAGAACCTGAAAGGGACTGCAATCTCGCTTGAGGCTGACGGTCTTTTATCTATTTGCATCCAACATGAAATTGACCACCTCAATGGGAAGCTTTTTATAGACTACATATCAGATATTAAGTTACAAAGACTAAGAAAAAAAGTTGCCAAACAAAACAAAGCGGCAAGAATTGAAAGACAAAAAAATACTAGGCTCATCTAAATGAGAGTCAGTTAGATTATGACTTAATCATGAATATTATCTTTGCAGCTGCCTCAAGTTTTTCAGAACAGACATTGATAGCTCTCACAAAACTAGACCACAACATTGTTGCTGTATTGACCCAACCAGATAGGCGGTCAGGAAGGGGACTAAAAAAAACTGAAAACCCTATTAAATTCATGGCACGGACGCTTGAGTTGCCTGTGTTGGAATACGAGTCATTAACCAATCCAGAAGCATACGAGACTATAAATAAACTGGCGCCTGATCTATTGTTAACTATGGCCTACGGAGGGCATGTGCCCGACAAGATACTAAAGATACCCCGCTGCGACACTATTAATATTCACCCTTCATTGCTGCCACTATGGCGGGGTGCATCCCCAATACAGTCAGCCATCCTTCATGGAGATAAAAAAACAGGGATATGTTTGATGCGTATGGTGAATGAACTTGATGCAGGCCCTATTTTTCTCTCTCATGAAATACAGATTGCACCACATGAGACCGCAGGACTTTTGTCAAAAAGGCTAGCAGAGCTTTCCGCAACACTGATTAAAAATAACCTGGATGACATTCTTAATAAGAAGATAACTCCCACAGAACAAGTACACGAAAATGCAGTTTATGCTCCAAAAATCAAAAAGACAGATGCAGCAATTACTTGGTCAATGCCAGCTGTTCAATTACTTAGGCAAATAAAAGCGTTTAATCCATGGCCGGTTTCATATTCATTTATTAAAGGGAAGCATTTTCGTATCTGGGATGCAGAGTTAAACAATCATGATAATTTGAGACACTCACCTGGAAAAATTGTTGAGGTCAGGGATAAGGATATTTTGGTTTCCACTGGAGAAAAAATGTTGGCATTGACCCAGGTTCAATTGGAAGGGAGAAAGAAAATAGCTGCAGGGGAGTTTGCTAGGGGATTTGATTGTCAAGGAATAACACTCGGATGCTAATCCATGAACTGGCAATCTGGAATGGTTTTCTAATAAACTGGTTTTAGTAGAAATGAAAAATAAATCACAAAAACCAGAAAGACTTCTAGGCACCATACTTTTACTGCTGTCGTTTATAACGACCAACCTATTTGCGCAACCAGTGACACCTATAAACGGCGAATCATTTTTACTGAATGGTGTCTATTACTCGAATATCGACATACTGTTTGTGTTCAATAAGGAATACCAACAGGCATTGAATTCTGGTTTGGTCTTCGATATTGATTTAGATTTTGTGATAGTCAATGTCAGAAAAAGGCGTTTCGACCGAGAAATAGGCAAGCTAAGCCAGAAATATACCCTGAAATACAATGCCTTCACCCAGCGATACACCATTTTTAACGTCAACACAGGAGGAGTAATATCGCATGCAAGCCTTGTCTCAGCATCGCAATATTTGGGCGATATTAGAAACCTACCCACTATTGACGACTCATTAATAAATATTGATCTGAATTATCAAGTGTTTCTCCAAGTTAGCACTAAGGCTCAGGGTGTTCCAAGGTGGATCAGGGCCCTCAGGCGCAACAACCTTAATTTTGTAACGGACTGGATTCAATGGCCACTATTCGATTGAAGAAAATACCGGCAAAAGCCATCATGTTTAGCTTAATCCTGTTAAGTGCAATGTCTTTGGTTGCCTTGATGGTTGCCTCAGACAGTCCAGATGCGTTCAATAGGCTACAAACCCCTCTTCTGTTGGTAAACACAGTTTCTTTCTTTGTCTTGTTTATTCTAGTCGTAGTGAGCAGCAGAAAGCTTGTTAGGGATTACAAAAAAAGTAAACTCGGCGCAAAGTTACGGCTCCGAATGACGCTAGCTTTTGGGGGGTTGGCAATTGTGCCTGCAGTGGTTGTTTTTGTCTTTGCCACAAATTTCATGAACAAGGGAATAGACGTTTGGTTTGATGCTGAAGTTGAACAAGGTCTCAGTAATGCTTTGACACTTGGACGTACTGCACTTGAGGAAAAAATACAGCAAGGGCTGTTTAAAACCACAAATATGGCGCTCGCATTGACTGGCACCGATCAATTGGACAAAAGGCTCAATGAACTCAGAAATGATTCTCTTGCTTTGGAGCTTGTGGTTTTAAACAATGAACTGCAAGTCATTGGTGCCAGCACAAAACGATTGGGCAATCTAGGTTCAAGGCTGCCGTCAAAAGCAGAAATGAATCAAGCCATAACAAAACAATCATGGGCGAGCCTTGATTCTTCCGTTGAGGGTGAATACCTGATCAGGGTTCTGGTGCCAATTTTGGGCTTTTCATCAAACGAAACGCCGTTGTATTTACACAGCCTATTTAGTGTTGACCCAAATTTAAGCAAGATGGCTGATTCGGTCGAGGAAACTTATGCGAGATACGGGCGTTTAACCTTTCTCAAAACGCCCCTTCAGTACAGTTATATTTTTACTCTTGCTTTGGTTGTGATGTTGGCTTTATTGCTCGCCATTTATGGATCAATCGAATTTGCAGAGCGACTAGTCAAGCCCATTGAGTCACTTGAAAAGAGCACACGTTCCTTTGCAGCTGGTAAAAATGCTGTTCAAATCCCTAAAGCAGGAGAAGACGAAATTAGCCTATTGGTGAGTTCATTTATGCACGCACAAAAAGAAGCCGCATGGAGTGATGTTGCTAGACGAATGGCACATGAAATCAATAACCCCCTTACACCAATTCAACTTTCAGCTGAACGTATTAGGAACCGCTATCTTTCTAAGCTTGGAAAGGAAGATCAAGCGTTTTTATCAAGCTCCACCAGAACCATCATTAACCAAGTGGAGGTATTGCGTGATATGGTCAATGCGTTTGGCGAGTTTGCCAAAGATCCCCAGCTGAAGTTTGAGCGTTTTGATTTTAATCAGCTGTTGATGGAATCAGTAGATTTGTTTGAGGAAGAAAAAAACGTCAAATATTTCACCGTATTATTGGACGAGCGTATTACATTTGTCGAAGGGGATGTTAAGCGTGTGCGCCAAATTTTGAACAACGTCTTTAAAAATGCTATTGATGCAACAAAAGATTGCTCTAATCCACAAATAACAGTCACCTCCAAACTCTTAACCGATGAACGTAAGGGTTATTTTGAGCTCAAAATCATCGACAATGGACATGGGTTTGATCCAACATTTTTGCAGGACGCCTTTCAACCATATGTCACCACAAAATCAAAAGGCACTGGTTTGGGATTGGCTATTGTGAAAAAATTAGTCCAGGAACATTTTGGTTTTATTGCAGCAGAAAACAACCCAGATCAAGGAGCCTGTTTGACAATTCTATTGCCAACAAAACAAAAAAAAGGAATCAAAAATAAAACGTGAATAAAAAACGAAATACTATTCTAATTATTGATGATGAACCTGAAATCAGAGGGTTGATGCAAGAAATCTTGACCGAAGAAGGCTATCTGACCCTTGTTGTTAAAAACGCAAAGGAAGCACAAACAAGCATTGCTGACAACCCACCTGATTTGGTTTATTTGGACATTTGGATGCCTGAGATCGATGGCATTACTCTATTGAAAAAATGGTCAGAGACCAACCAATTGAATTTTCCAGTAATTATGATTTCTGGGCATGCAACGATTGAAACAGCGGTCGAAGCAACCAGGTTGGGAGCTTTTGATTTTATTGAGAAGCCTCTCTCAATTGAAAAACTTGTAGCATCGGCTGAAAAAGCTTTAAGCGCATCGACAAAAAAGGCCGGGAAAGACGTTGCATTGCTTTTAAAAAATAATTGCAGCGCTTATAGAAATACTTTTTTAGCCTTGGATGCTGAAGTAAACAGGAATCAAATTGTGTTTCTGAATGGAGAAGCTGGCACTGAAAAGGAAGAGCTTGCAAAATACATGCACCACAAAAAACAAAAGGAAGAAGATAATTTCGTAACCTCACAGTTGAATTTATTGGTTTCTGGCCTACAGGTAAATGAATCCATTGCCAGCGGGCTAATAAAAATTATAGGCACCATCGAGGGAGGCACAATTTATCTTTCTGGCTATTCTGAGTTGATGCCAGAACACCAAACACAAGCGTGTAATTTTTTGCAAAAGCTGTCCTTGGGACAAGGTATTAAAGTTGTTGTCGGAGTCAACCCCAGCACAAAAAACAAATCACTTGAGCAAAACAAGGAACTAGGTGCAATGTTTTCAGACAGCGCTTTTATAAATTTACCTCCCTTGAGGGAATGTTTGCAAGACATACCAAAACTTCTTAAAAGTGTTATTGATTATTTCGCTA
>ENA-ORDI01000147-ORDI01000147.1-marine-metagenome-genome-assembly--contig:-NODE-147-length-48381-cov-6.637587_pt1 | contig 48381 bp, 44 predicted proteins | sample MGYA00248628_ERZ508525 | MGnify/ENA primary metagenome ERZ508525 (study PRJEB26195, sample SAMN05422138) | marine metagenome | isolation source: East of Porto Seguro, South Atlantic Ocean | place... | reverse complement strand
CTGGTGAAAATGCTTACACGTTTGGTTAATGGTGGGGGTAAACCAGATGATATCGACATGCTTTTTGAGATTACGGATAACATCGGCGGTCTTATCGATTTTTCAAAAGGCAGTTTCGGTAAGACCATCTGTCCATTTGGTGAAGCAGTGGCCTGGCCAGTGAGAAGTTTTGTGGAAAAGTTCAAAAACGAATTCATGGAATATTTAACCCAAGAAAAGGCAGTTGCCTAATGCCCTTATTGAAAATAGACGGTAAGGAAATTGAGATAAAAAGTGGTACCACAGTGCTGCAAGCAGCTGAGGCCAATGGTATAGAGATACCTTATTACTGTTACCATCCTGCTCTGGAGATTGTTGGCAGTTGCCGCATGTGCCTTGTACAGGTAGAAGGGATGCCTAAACTACAAGTGTCATGCAACACTTTTGTAGGGGATGTTCCTCCTGAACGCAAAGTAGACGGTAAATATGATATGGTGGTGGATACGCAGAATGATCTCGTGGTCCAAGAGAGAAAAAATATACTGGAATTTCTTTTGCTAAATCATCCGCTCGATTGTCCCGTATGTGACCAGGCCGGTGAATGTTATCTTCAAGACTATTCTTTCAAATTTGGCAACGCCCATAGCCGTTTCGATGAAGCGAAAAGAGTGCGTCCCAATGAATATCTTGGTTCGCAGATTGTCATCAATCACAATCGCTGTATTTTATGCAGTCGTTGTGTTCGTTTCACGCAGGAAATTTCGGGTACCAGTGAACTATTTGTTGAAGCCCGTGGATATAATTCAAAAATAGCAGCCCTGGAAGACAAGCCCCTTGATAATCTATTAGCAGGCAATGTGGCAGATATTTGTCCGGTAGGTGCGCTTTTAAGTACTGACTATATCCATAAGAATCGTATCTGGAACCTTAAAGAACAACCTTCTGTGTGCCAGGATTGCAGTGTTGGCTGCAACGTTGATGTATTTTCTCAAAGAGACCAGATTTTACGATTAACCCCTAGGGAGAATCACGACGTGAATGGCTACTTCATGTGTGACATAGGACGCTACGGTTTCCACCGCTTTGAGGAAATCGAGCGGGTTACCCAACCCATGGTGCGAAATGGCGAATCTTTTGATGCACTCAATTGGGACAAAGCGATCGAAAAGACAGCAGATCTGATCAAAAAATCAAATGGTAAAACTGCTGGTATTGTTTCACCCTTTCACACCAATGAATCAAATTTTTTATTAGGCCTAATGATGAATGGTGTTCTGGGTTCGCTACCACCAATAACGAAGAAAGAAATAACTTATCAATCGGGATTTCGGATTAGCGCTGACCGTTCACCAAACCGGAGGGGTATGAATAATATCTGTGGAGAAATAGTGGCAGATTTGCCTTCTGAAATAAAAGCACAGGCCATTCATGGTTTATACATTTTGGATGACGGTGTAGATAGGGAATCTGATGATGTCTGGAAAGAGATTTTAGCGAAAATGGATTTTGTAGTTGTGCAAACCTATGCCATGACGGCGTTGGCAAGATCAGCCAACATCATTTTACCCGGTCTGGCACCCTTTGAGCGGGAGGGAACTATCACCAATGATAGGGACCGTGTGCAATGGTTGCGGTCGTCCTTGCCCAAGAAAGGAGAATCCCGTGCTGATTGGGAAATCCTGATGATGGTGATGAAAGCACTGGATAAAGAGGAACAGACCTTTGCAGATGTAGGTCAGGTAATAAAGGTGATGGGTGAAAAGTTTCCAGCTTATAAAGGTCTGTCTTTCTTCCGGTTAGGGCCACATGGTATGTCATTAAATGGGAAAGCCAGCGGGTAATGGACCTTTTGGGCTTTATTATTATTTGTGTAAAGGTTCTGGTAGTTTTTGCAGCTACTATGCTTACTGTGCTAATGATGATCTATGCAGAAAGACGAGTATCCGCTTTTATACAGGGTCGGCTAGGGCCAAACCGCGTTGGGCCACAGGGACTTCTCCAGCCAATTGCTGATGGTATCAAATTCCTTATGAAGGAGGACATTATACCGGATGGGGTGAATAAACCTATTTACCTGCTGGCGCCAGTAATTATGCTTATACCCGCTTTGATGACATTTGCGGTGATTCCATTTGGGTCAGATATCACACTTTTTGGTAGGCAGATTCCCTTGCAAGTAGCTGATGTGAATGTTGGAATTCTTTATGTTCTTGCTCTCACCAGTATTGGTGTCTATGGTATTGTATTAGCAGGGTGGTCTTCAAATAGCAAATATTCCCTTCTTGGTGGACTCCGTTCAGCGGCGCAGCTTATCAGTTATGAATTAGCAATGGGGCTCGCCGTAGTAAGTATAATTTTACTATCAGGATCATTGAAACTAAATGATATTGTTGCTGATCAACAGGGATATCTTTTTTCATGGAACGTATTTAAGCAACCTTTGGCTTTTATCATTTTTTTGATCGCTGTTTATGCAGAAACCAATCGGCTTCCTTTTGATCTTTCAGAAGCGGAACAGGAATTAGTGGGAGGGTATCATACTGAATACAGCAGTATGAAATTTGCCATGTTCTTTATGGCTGAGTATGCCAACATGATCACCGCTGCGGCCTTAACAGTGACCCTGTTTTTTGGAGGTTGGGATGTCCCCTTAATTAATGAAACTTCACTGGGAATATGGGGGACGGTGCTATCTGTCTTGTCTTTTATTCTGAAGATGGGTTTTTTCCTATTTCTCTTTATCTGGGTACGATGGACGTTTCCACGTTTCCGCTATGATCAATTGATGAAAATCGGATGGAAGGTTATGCTTCCAATAGCACTTTTGAACATATTTGTCACGGCTGGGTATCTCACTCTTACTGCATCGATATAATGGCCACGATTATTAAATCATACGAACCGACTTTTTGGGATAAGCTCTACATCCCTGCTTTGGTAAAGGGGTTGATGGTGACGATCAAGCATTTCTTCAGGAGAAAAGTAACGGTTCAATATCCAGACGAACATCATATCCCACCGCAAGGATACCGTGGTCTCCACCGCTTGAATAAGTTTCCGGAAGGTCGGATCAAGTGCGTAGCCTGTGAAATGTGTTCTGCCGCTTGTCCTGCGGACTGCATTCACATAATTCCTGGTCCTTCACCATGGGATGAAGGAAAAGAAAGATACCCTGTTCGGTTTGATATCGATTTGTTACGGTGCATTTTCTGCGGCTTTTGTGAAATGGCATGTCCAGAGGAGGCAATTGAGTTAACGGAGATTTATGATTTTTCTGATTATACGAGGGAAGACCTCATAATTGACAAAGATGGGTTATTAGAGGTTTACGAATTAACCAAAGACCAGAACTATTATTCGCGAAAAAACGATAGCCAAGAGTCCCAGACATAGACATCAGACAGATCTAATTCCAGAATAAAATGTCGCTTGCACTCCTATTTTATCTAACTGCTTCAATAGCCGTAGGATCAGCGATCTTTGTGGTATTGAATAGGAATGCTGTTTACAGTGCCATATTGCTCGTACTCTGTTTTTTCGCTCTTGCGGTTCTTTATCTACTGTTAGAGGCTTATTTTCTCGCTGTCCTTGAGGTATTCATCTATGCTGGCGCAATTATGGTTCTTTTCTTATTTGTTATTATGCTGCTCAACTTAGGACGCGAGGATGCTCTACCACGCTTTATACAATTACAGCGCGCTTTATCCCTGCTGATGGTTGTTCTTTTCTTTTTCGGGATTTTCCTGATCATGTTGAATGGACCTGGGGTATTGCATCAGCCGGTTGAGAAATTTTCAGCTGGAGGTATTTATTCGCTCGGAGAAGCTCTTTTTACTAAGTATCTGTTTCCCTTTGAAGTTGCTTCACTGTTGCTACTTGTTGCGCTGATTGGAACTGTGTATTTGGCTAAAAAGAAGATCTGATGGTCGTACCTCTCGAACATGTCATTGTTTTGAGCATGATTCTTTTTTCAATTGGTGTGTTAGGTGTTCTATTCCGACGTAATGCTATAACGATTTTTATGTCTATCGAATTGATGCTGAACGCGGTTAATCTAGCGCTGGTCGGTTTCTCTCGTTACTATAACAGTGTCGATGGCCAAGTCTTTGTTTTTCTAGTAATGACATTGGCTGCTGCTGAGGTGGCAGTGGGTCTGGCGATCATTATCGCTCTCTATCGAAATCGCCAGACAGTGAATATTGATGAAATCAATTTGATGAAGAATTAACAAACACTTATGGAAACTATTGTATCCATAAAACCTTTACTTGCGGTTCTCGTTTCTGCTGTAGGTGCGTTATTCATCATTTTTTTCGGGAAAAAACCGAATATTAGAGAATCCTGGTCCTTAATTGCAGGCGTGTTAAAACTGGTTATTGTACTATCCATGATACCCGCAGTGGTTTATGATAAAACGATAATTTCCTATTCCCTGTTCACAATCCTGCCTGGCATTGAGATTGGTTTCAGGGTTGACGCATTTGGTCTTTTGTTCGCAATGGGTGCTTCCTTACTTTGGATTGCAACTTCTTTTTATTCAATTGGGTATATGCGGTCTACTAATGAGCACTCGCAGACACGTTATTTTGCCTGTTTTGCAGTATCGCTTTCCGCTACAATCGGTGTTGCATTCTCAGCGAACCTGTTTACCATGTTTCTTTTCTATGAAATTTTGACGATCATTACTTATCCACTTGTGGCTCACAAGGGTACTTTAGAAGCGAAGGCGGGTGGCAGAAAATATGCTATTTACCTGCTCGGAGCGGCCAAGGCTTTTTTAGTCGCAGCTATAATTCTAACCTACAATCTGACAGGTACACTTGAATTTTCAAAAACTGGGATCTTTCCGGCAGTAGTTCAATCAGTAAATCCCGAATTGCTATATATAATATTTGTGCTTTTCTTTTTTGGGTTTGCCAAGAGTGCTGTAATGCCTTTCCACAGTTGGCTTCCAGCCGCAATGGTTGCTCCCACGCCGGTCAGCGCACTACTCCACGCTGTTGCAGTAGTCAAAACAGGGGTTTTTTCTGTACTTCGCATTATATTTTTTGTCTTTGGTGCAGACTTAATGATGGATATTGGTGTGGATGTGTTCGTAATCACATTTGCATCATTCACCATCATTACCGCTTCTCTCCTGGCCCTGAGCAGAGATAACCTGAAGGCGCGGCTGGCATTTTCAACCATCAGCCAGCTTTCTTATATTATTTTGGGTGCTGCTCTGCTTACACCAAGTGCAATGGTCGGTGGTATAATTCATATTACAAATCACGCCTTTTCAAAGATTACCCTCTTTTTCTGTGCCGGTTCAATTTATGTTTCAACTTATAAGACTAAAGTTAGCCAGTTAAACGGTATCGGGAAAAAAATGCCCTGGACAATGGCTGCCTTTGCAATTGCTACTTTGAGCATGATCGGTATTCCGCCTGTATCTGGATTTATTACAAAATGGTATCTTGTTATTGGTTCTTTAGAGCGCCATAGTTTGGTTGTACTTACTGTGTTGCTGGTGAGCTCGTTTCTGAATGCGGCATACTTTGTTCCAATTCTGTATAGGGCGTTTTTTAAAGAGGAAAATTCAAATTCCAAACACATTGATTCATCTGACGATGGCAGTCTAAAAGAAAACCCGTTTTTAGTGGTGCCACTCACGTTAACTGCGATAATAAGTGTTGTGCTGGGACTATATCCTGACTTTATAGTGCAATTAGCTGAAATGGTAGTCAAATGAAATTATTAGATATAATAGAAGTTCTTAGGACGAAGGCAGCTAAGAGAATTGCCTACGGTGCACTGATTTTACTCATTGTAGTGGATTTTATTATTCCTCGCCACGAGGTTCATTTTTTTGGAGATAATATACGTGGATTCTGGTCTTTATTCGGCTTTATCGCCTGTGTGCTCATTATTATTATATCCAAATGGATAGGTCACCTCGGTCTTATGCAGGATGAGAGTTATTATGATGAGTGAGATTTTTAACATTCAATTTTTACATCCCTCTGCATTTTATCTCCTAGGAGGACTATTTATCCCACTGTTCAAGGGTAAAATCAAGCAGGGTTACATGCTTTTTGTTTCTCTTATGGCCTTTTTTGCCGTAGTCGTTATGCCGCATGGTACATATGGTGTCTATGAATTTCTCAGCTGGAAGTTGACTTTTGGAGATGTGGATAAACTGAGTAAGGTCTTTGCTTATATTTTCACTATCATGGGTGTGATAGGAATAATCTATTCTATTCATGTAAAGAATGATGGTGAACATTTCGCTGTCTTTTACTACGTTGGCGGATCTTTGGGTGTAACATTTGCAGGGGATTTTCTCACTTTATTCTTATTCTGGGAAGTGATGGCCTTTTCTTCGGTTTTTCTGGTATGGTTTCGAAAGTCGCCATCTTCCGTTGATTCCGGATTCAGATATCTTTTATGGCATGTTGCCGGCGGCCTGATATTGTTGGCTGGAATAATACTACAGTACTCGATAAGTGGTGATTTATCAATCCAGTATTTGCCCTTTCACGGTTGGTGGCCTACAGATCTCCAGAGTTTGGCATCATTTCTCATTGTAATAGGATTTATTGTTAATGCGGCTGTTCCTCCGTTTGGCGCATGGCTTCCTGATGCCTACCCCGCGGCTACGGTTACAGGTGCCGTTTTCATGAGTGCCTTTACGACTAAAACCGCAGTCTATGCACTAATCCGGATCTGTGCGGGCTCTGAAATGTTAATCATCATGGGCGTTATTATGGCGATCTATGGTGTTGTCTATGCGGTGCTTGAGAATGATGCTCGCCGGCTCCTCGCATATCATATTATCAGCCAGGTGGGTTATATGGTAGCTGGTGTTGGTCTGGGAACCCAAATGGCTATAAACGGGGTTGTAGCACATGCCTTTTGTCACATCCTTTATAAATCCCTTTTATTTATGGGTACAGGTTCTGTTTTGTATATGGCAGGTACAGCGAAGTTGACAGAATTGGGCGGTTTATATAAAACTATGCCGCGAACGATGATTTATACAATAATTGGTGGTCTTTCCATATCTGCATTTCCATTTTTCAGCGGTTTTGTGAGTAAATCTATTACAGTTGCTGCTTTCGGTGAAGCACATTTGACTTGGGCATTTATGGCGCTAATGCTCGCCTCTGCAGGGACATTTCTACACACAGGTCTCAAGGTACCCTATTTTATCTGGTTTGGTAAAGATCGAGGTCTTAAGGCTAAAGAACCACCCTGGAATATGGAACTGGCCATGATAATAGGTTCACTTTTCTGCGTAGGACTTGGGGTATTTTATAAATCTCTTTATGCATTACTACCCTATCCCGTTCATTTTGAACCTTATACAGCATATCATATTTGGGAGACCTTGCAGGTATTGTTTTTTACTCAGCTTGGGTTTTTTCTGTTACTTAAAAAACTTTGGTGTGAAGATACGATCAGTCTGGATACAGATTGGTTTCTCCGCAAAGGGGCAGACGCCTTTTTGCGTTTTACAAAACCGCTAGCAAATATCGAATACAACTTCATCGGTGAGATTTATGAATATATTATTCAGAAACCAGTAATGGGTGTCGCTAAGATTTTTAAAATGGTAGATACGGTTATTGTGGATGGATCTCTCAATGGACTGGGCAAATTGACACTGGCCTGCAGCAGGAAGATGCAGAATGTTCAAAGTGGTCAGATTCAACACTATGCAATGGTTATGGTTGCAGGATTCATTGTATTGATAGTGATCATTATGGTGTTACCGTAAAAAGGTAAAAGATGGAAGGTATTATAATTAATAATCTTGATTATCCTGTATTGACGGTATGTACTTTTCTTCCGCTGGCCGGAGCCCTCATTATGCTTTTCCTAAAAAGAGGGCCTTTCATCAAATGGTTTGCGCTGACGATAACAGTTGCAACATTTATCATTTCGCTGCCTATTTACAAACATTTTGATAAAACAACCTACAAGATGCAGTTTGTTGAAATCCGTACCTGGATACCGGCATGGAATATAAACTACAAGGTAGGAGTGGATGGTATCAGTGTATTATTTATAATTCTAGTCGCAATTTTAAGCATCCTTTGTGTATCGGTATCATGGAAGGCAATCCAGGAAAAAACAAAAGAGTTTTATATTTCCCTTTTGGTAATAGAAACTGCAATGATTGGAATTTTTGTATCGCTGAATGTATTTCTTTTCTACCTTTTTTGGGAACTCACACTCATACCGATGTTCCTTCTGATAGGTGTGTGGGGAGGATCTCAAAGGATATACGCCGCAGTAAAGTTTGTTCTTTTTATGCTGGCTGGAAGCGTTCTTATGCTGGTTGGAATAATTGTACTTTACTATGCAGGTGGTAAGACATTTGATATACTAGAACTCTCTAGGGTGAGTTACCCCATAGAACTTCAATTATGGTTGTTCCTTGCCTTTTTTGCAGCCTTTGCAGTCAAAATGCCCATGTTTCCAATACATACCTGGCTCCCAGATGCCCATACGGAAGCGCCAACAGCCGGTAGTGTTATCTTAGCAGGCATTCTGCTTAAAATGGGCGCATACGGTTTTTTAAGGTTTTCTTTTCCCATGTTTCCCCATGCGGTAAAAGTACTTTTTATACCACTACTTGTTTTATCTGTCACTGCAATAATCTACGGGGCCTATGTCACTTTGATGCAAAAGGACATGAAGAGGCTGATCGCCTACTCCAGTGTCAGTCATATGGGTTTTGTAACGCTTGGTCTTTTCACTTTAAACCAGAACGGTGTCGAGGGTGGCATCCTTCAAATGATTAACCATGGTGTTATAACGGGTGCACTATTCTTGTGTGTCGGGATGATTTATGAGAGAACCCATTCAAGGATGATTAAAGATTACGGAGGACTTTCAAAGACCGTTCCAGTGTATACTGTGTTTTTTACGATTTTTACTCTGGCAGCGATCGGTCTTCCGGGCATGAACGCTTTTGTTGGGGAATTCCTTATCATTAGCGGTGCTTTCAAAGCAAATATGATCATTGCGGCCCTTTCTATAATTGGTGTAGTTCTGGGTGTGTGTTACATGGTTTGGTTGTATTACCGGGTTGCTCTTAATGAAATAAATACCACTACGCAGTCCTCTCTTATTGATTTGGATTCGCGGGAAATTGCAACCCTTGCACCTTTGGTTATAATTGTTTTTTTAATCGGACTTCAACCGAATATATTATTGAGTTATATGCATGTTTCAGTTGAACACCTGCTTGAGCAAGTTCATAACTCTATACAACTTGAAAGTATTAACGCTTATGATCTTGTCAATTTAATTTCTGAAAATATTAAGGCTTTATTCAAATGGGTCTAACAAGCTTATCCAATCGTCTTTTTAGGAATTATTTAATGGTTTTTTATTCGGAATAATCCTGGTGAATTCATGGACATAAGTCAATTCTTCACAGCGGCTGATTTTATAGGGATTACCCCTGAAATTATTCTGACGGTTACAGCATTATTTGTCCTGACGCTGGAGATGGCTCATGTTTCCAGCCCTAGAATTTTATTAACGGTGGCAGCACTCGGATTACTTTTGGCCGGCGTTGTTGTTATTAATACCAGCGGCGATGAACAGATTCTTTTCGGAGGGATGCTGACCCTCAATCAATTTTCAATGTTTTTTGATTTTCTCTATATTTCCATCGGAATTGTAACGCTCATTTTCTCACAAGGATACTTGGAAAAAAGAGGGAGCACATCCCGAGGAGAATACCCAGCACTTATTCTTTTTGCGATTATCGGTATGATGTTGATGACGCGAGCCAATGACTTGGTAATCGTTTTTCTTGGGTTAGAACTCCTTTCGCTCTCACTATATGTTTTGGTTGGATTTCTGCGCCACGATCGACTTAGTAATGAATCAGGGTTGAAGTACTTGTTACTTGGCGCCTTTGCCACTGGTTTTTTTCTATTTGGTGCGGCGCTTACTTATGGCGCAACAGGCACAACTAACTATAATGGGATCGTTTTGGCGATTGCTAACGATACCATCCTGTCCAATGTGTATCTTTCACTAGGGATTGGGTTGTTGCTTATTGGCTTCGCATTCAAGGTTGCATTGGCGCCTTTCCACATGTGGTCTCCTGATGTGTATCAAGGAGCTCCAACCACGGTAACTGGGTTTCTGTGTACAGCACCTAAGGCTGCCGGATTTGGTGCATTATTGATTTTGTTTAAAAATGCTTTCGTGGAAATCCACTATCAATGGCAGGATATTTTCTGGATTTTGTCTGTTCTAACCATGACCGTAGGTAATCTTTCCGCATTGGTGCAGCACAATGTGAAGCGAATGCTTGCTTTTTCTAGCGTTTCCCACGCTGGGTTTTTGGTAATGGGAATATTAGTACTAAATGAGACTAGCATTTCAGCAGTACTCTTTTACCTGGTTGTTTACTCAGTTGTAAATCTGGGTACCTTCGCCATCGTTTCAGCGGCCGAGAAAGAAGAAAGAGGATTAAAGTTTGAGGATTACCGCGGAATGGCAGTTCAGCACCCATGGCTTTCCGCAACTATGACTATTTTTATGTTAACTTTGGCCGGGTTCCCGCCAACAGCTGGGTTTATCGCCAAATATGGACTATTTTCTGCTGCTGTGTCGCAAGGTTACATATGGCTTGTGATTATTGGTGTTATAAATACATTGATCTCAGTCTATTATTATCTCCGATTGGTTGTAAATATGTATATGCAAAAAGAAGAAGGTGCTTTAATTCCATCTTATAATATGTTAGCAATCGGTCTTATCGGATTAATGGCAATTATGCTGATCATTCTCGGAATTACACCAGGTTACCTTTTAGAAATTGCTGCTGAAGCAGCATCGACTGTTTCCTAATTTTTCAGTGGTTGCTGAATAATCAACTTTGCCCTATTTTCAAGGTGAAGTACATTAAGATGAAGCAAATACTTTTTTATTATTCTATCCTTTGTTTGCCAGGGTTGGCTTTTTCTGGAGGACAAGAAGCACCGCATTTAATTGGTGCAGACCTTTCCATTCTCTGGGTGATCCCTTTTGTTGGAATTTTGCTTTCTATAGCAATATTTCCCTTGGTTGCCCCGAATTTCTGGCATAAAAATTTTGGTAAAGTATCATTATTTTGGGCTGTGGCCTTACTTATACCTCTATTGATCAATCATAATGTTGGTGTTTCTATCACTTTATATGAGGTATTGCACGTAGGATTATTGGAATACATACCGTTTATTATTTTGCTATTGGCCCTCTTTACTATTTCTGGTGGTGTTCAACTTACAGGTACGCTCGTGGGTAAACCAATAATCAACGTAATTATAATTTTAATAGGAACACTGCTCGCTAGTTGGATGGGTACTACTGGTGCTGCTATGCTATTGATCCGGCCATTGATTCGTGCTAATAAAGACCGTAAGTATAAAGTTCATACAATTGTTTTCTTCATATTTCTTGTTGCAAATATAGGCGGTTCCTTAACACCGTTGGGAGATCCTCCATTATTTCTTGGTTTCTTAAAAGGTGTTTCTTTTTTCTGGACTACCAGTGCAATGCTGATGCCCATGATCATGGTAGTGTGTTATCTAATCATTGTTTACTTCCTAATGGATAGTTATTACTATAATAAGGAAGATTTGCCAGTTATCAGGCCTCAAGAAGATGGAAAAGATCAAAAACTAGGCGTAAAAGGTTCTTTCAATTTGTTACTGCTATTAGGCGTAATAAGCTCTGTTCTGCTAAGTGGATTTTGGCGACCGCATATTCACTATACAGTGCATTATGTAGATGTAGAACTGCAGAACTTAACCAGGGATATTCTACTGCTTCTTTTGGTATTTGTAAGCTGGAAATTAACACCGCAGAAAATTCGGCAAGCAAACGAGTACACTTGGTTTCCAATTGTGGAAGTGGCCAAGTTATTTGCCTGTATCTTTATCACAATTATACCAGCGATTGCCATACTCAAAGCAGGTACAAATGGTGCACTTGCAGGTATCATTCAGTCCGTATCCGATGATGCCGGTCCAGTAAATTATATGTATTTTTGGTTGACGGGTATTTTGTCCAGTTTTTTAGATAATGCACCAACATATCTTGTTTTCTTCAATACGGCAGGTGGCGATCCCGCTATGCTTATGGGTAAATATTATGATACCTTACTTGCTATTTCTGCTGGCGCTGTATTTATGGGCGCGAATACCTATATTGGTAATGCTCCGAATTTCATGGTAAAATCAATTTCCGAATCTGCGGGAATTGATATGCCTAGTTTCTTTGGTTACTTAGTTAAATATTCTTTACCAATTTTGATTCCAATATTCGTTTTGGTTAGCCTTGTGTTCTTTTAATGCGAATAACTAAGGTCACAACGAAAACTGGCGATCAGGGCTATACAACGCTCGGTGATGGATCGCACGTATCCAAGGATAATGACCGTATACATTGCCTGGGTTCAATTGATGAACTGAATGCCTCAATAGGTTTCGCTCGAGTTACATTATCAGAAAATCATGCAGCAGACTTGGAATCAATCCAAAATGACCTTTTCAATATTGGGGGTGAAATATCAATCCCCGCGGTGGAAAAACCATTGCTTCATAGGGAACGTATCGATTTCCTTGAAAAAAGGATCAAATCGATAAATAAGCAATTACTGCCACTGGAGGAGTTTATCATTCCTGGTGGTAGTGAAACTGGTGCAAGATTGCATGTAGCAAGGTCGATCTGCCGCCGTGCAGAGTTAGACCTTGTTTCGTTGAATAACACCGATCAGTTATCAACTGATATTCTTAAATATGTTAACCGGTTATCTGATTATTTATTTGTTTTGGCCAGGTTAGTAATCGATATATCAGGTGGCAAAGAAACACAATGGGATCGCAGCGATTAGCCTACGGCTCTTTGTTGGTTTATTTGTCGCTATTACTCCTAAATTCCCAGGTTGATCAAGCATACTTATGATTGATTGGAATCAGATAAATAATTATATCAGCGAAGCAAAAACTATTTTGCTTACCATGCATGAGAATCCTGATGGTGATGGTCTAGGGAGCGCGACCGCTATGTATCATTATTTGAAGGAAATTGATAAAGATTGTCGAATTATAAGTGTTTCAACATTACCTTTTGAATATCATTATTTGAACGATGGTGATATTATTGAAACATATGATCTGGACCGGCACGGTAAATGGATAGCCCAGGTAGATTTAGTTGTTATATTTGATGTTGGTGATTTCAAACGGATCCGCGGAATCAAAGATCAAATTGAACGCCACAATATAGCTACACTTAATATTGATCATCACCCACACCCTGAAGACCATCCCTTTACACACAATGTGGTAGATTTACAGGCCGCATCCACAGGCGATATGGTTTATGATTATATCAAAACAGTGCGTGATGGTAAAATAACCAAAGCCATGGCGGAAGGGATATATACTGCAGTAATGACTGATACGGGTTGTTTCCGTCATTCGAATACGGATTCTCACTGTCACAATATTGCTATTGAGTGTATTGAGGTCGGAGTGGATATTTCTAGTCTTTACCAACGAATATACGAATCAAGTTCACACGCGAGAGTTGCCTTACTGGGCAAGATATTGCAGGATATTCATTATGAGCTGGATGGTGAATTCGCTTGGTTTGTTATTGATCAGAAAATGATGGATGACGCTAAGGCAACAAATGCTGATATAGATGGATTCAGTGATTTCGTGCGCACAATCCGGGGAGTAGAGGTCGCCATGATGGTCCTGGAAAATGCTGATGGCAGTTGTCGCTTGAATTTCCGGTCGAAGGGGAGATATGTAATTAATGGCGTAGCTTCCGAACTTGGTGGTGGTGGCCATCAATTTGCTGCAGGTGCGATCGTAAATGAATCAATTGGGACATTATTATCAAACGCTGTGGAAAAAACAAGGTCTGCAATAATGACCCAAAGCGGACAAGCATAATGAAGATCTTATTAGCGAAAGATGCCGGATATTGTTTTGGCGTTAGAGACGCTGTGAACCTGGCCTATGAAACGGCTGAGAAGGAAGGTGAAGTATACATGCTTGGTCATATTGTCCATAATGAGAATGTGGTAGAAGAGCTCGAAAAAGCAGGCACGAAAGTTATACATGACTTGAATGAAGTCCCTGATAATAAACCAATATTATTTCGCGCTCATGGTACTGTACCAAAGGTTTGGGATGAAGCGGGAAAAAAAGGCATAAATATTGTCGATGCTACTTGCCCATTAGTTACTGAAATTCATGAAGAAGTACGAAAATTAGCTGCTGAAAATCGGCGCATAATCATAATTGGGGATCACGGGCATGATGAGGTCAATGGTATAATGGAACAGGTACAGGATCCAATGGTAGTAGCCAACGCAGAAGAGGCTAAAAGGCTGAGAAAAATGAAAAAAGCAGGGGTAGTTTCGCAATCTACCCAAATGATTGAAAATGTTCAGGAGATAATCAATATACTCATGACCAAGGTTTTTGATTTAAGATTCGTAAATACAATCTGTTTTCCAACTCGCAGAAATCACGAACAGATAAAAAGTTTAGCAGAACTTTCTGATATCATGATAGTTATTGGCTCATTCACCAGTGCCAACTCAAAACGTTTGACAGAGTTGGCTAAAGAGAGAAATGAAAGAACTTATCAAGTCACTTGCGCTAATGACTTGGATTCAAATTGGTTCCAACAATCCGATACAGTGGGAGTATCAGCTGGCGCATCAACTCCGGATAATATTATCGAAAATGTAGTAACAGCAATTAAATTCTTCGGAAAAGTAAAAGAGGATGAATTGATATATGAGTAAGGGATCATATGAAGTAAAGGTTGGCCTTGCAGAAATGCTAAAAGGCGGCGTTATCATGGATGTAACAGACGCCAAGCAAGCTAAGATCGCAGAAGATGCTGGTGCGGTAGCTGTAATGGCCTTGGAACGAATTCCAGCAGATATTCGTGTTGATGGCGGTATTGCACGCATGAGTGATCCTTCCATGATCCAAGATATTCAAAAAACTGTATCCATACCGGTTATGGCCAAGTGCAGAATTGGGCATTTCGCAGAAGCTCAGATCTTAGAGGCCATAGAAATCGATTTTATTGATGAGAGCGAAGTATTAACACCGGCTGATGAAGCAAACCATATCTGGAAGCATTCCTTTAAGGTGCCCTTTGTTTGTGGTTGTAGGAACCTGGGTGAAGCCTTGCGCCGCATTGGCGAAGGCGCTGCCCTGATTCGGACAAAAGGGGAAGCGGGCAGCGGCAATATTGTCGAGGCTGTTCGCCATATGCGAGAAGTTCAATCCAAAATAAGGCAATTAACCAAAATGGATGACGATGAATTGATGGCTGCAGCAAAGGATATGGGTGCCCCTTTTAGCCTGGTGCAGCAAGTATCTAATCTGGGGAAATTACCGGTACCGAATTTTGCAGCTGGGGGTATAGCCACTCCAGCGGATGCATCCCTAATGATGCAGCTGGGAGCAGAAACTGTATTTGTGGGATCCGGAATATTCAAATCAGAAGATCCGGCAAGTCGTGCCCAGGCGATAGTAGAAGCAGTGACGTATTATCAGGATGCAAACAAACTGCTTAAGGTCTCGACAGGACTTAAATCAGCCATGAAAGGACTTGATATTTCGGAGATCCCAGAAGGTCAATTACTGCAGGAACGCGGTTGGTAAGTAATGAAAATTGGCATCTTAGCCCTGCAAGGCGATTTTGATAAACATCGCTTGATTCTTGAGGAACTGGACTTGGAATCATCTATGGTACGGGATCCAAGTGATTTGAACCATGTCAGTGGATTAATAATTCCGGGTGGAGAATCAACCACAATGACAAAATTAATGGACCGCGCTGGTTTTTATGAGTATATAACTCCCTTTGCCAACACGAATCCTGTCTTGGGCACTTGTGCCGGGTTGATTATGATGTCCAGCCAGGCGAAAGATAAACGAATAAAGACACTGGGATTGCTTGATGTAAATGTAGAAAGGAATGCCTGCGGTAGACAAATACATTCTATTTGTGTACCATTGAATGTGGATATTAATGGTAACTCACAGCCAACGGAGGCAACATTTATTCGGGCACCAAAAATCGTATGGTGTGGGCCCAATGTAAATGTATTGGCAACATTCAATGATTCGCCATGCGCCGTGCAGTCAGGTCTACACATAGGCTTATCTTTTCATCCTGAACTTAATGGCGTTACTATTTTCCACGAATTTGCATTTAAAAAATCAGTGGCTTTAAAAGAGGAAAGGATCCATGCAGCTTAAGTATCTACCGATGATTAAATCACCGCAGGATATTCGCAATTACTCCGATAGTGAATTAAGAGAATTGTGTGCTGAGATTCGTCAATATACAATCGACACAGTGACGGAGATAGGCGGTCATCTAGCATCGACACTTGGAGCTGTGGAAATAACAGTAGCATTACATCATGTGTATAATACTCCGGAAGATAAATTAATATGGGATGTGGGTCACCAGGCTTACGCGCATAAGATATTGACGGGACGTTTTGAAAAGATGAAAACAATTCGTCAGTATGGAGGATTAAGTGGTTTTCTAAAAAGAACTGAAAGTGAATACGATGTTTTTGGCGCAGGTCATGCATCTACTTCAATATCAGCAGCCCTTGGGGTTGCCACTGCACGAAATCAAAAAAATGAAAATTTTAAGGTTATTGCTGTAATTGGAGATGGTGGATTAACAGGAGGACTCGCTTTTGAAGGATTGAATAACTCGGGCAATCTAAATACTCAAATTCTTGTGGTCTTAAATGATAATGAAATGTCAATCAGCCCAAATGTTGGCGCAATTAGTAAATATTTAACCCGTATCACAACTAATCCACTTTATAATAGAATTCGAGATGAGATTTGGAAAGTCACTGATTCTCTGCCGTGGGGAAAGAGGGTTTCCAAGCGGCTCCTGCATAAAATAGATGAAAGTTTAAAAGCACTTTTGGTCCCCGGTGTATTATTTGATGAACTTGGATTTCGGTATTTTGGACCTATTGATGGTCATGACATAAGTGAACTTGTCAATACATTAAGGAATATCAAGGATATCAATCAGCCAGTTTTATTACACACTATCACTAGAAAAGGCAAGGGAATGGATGTTGCGGAACAAGATCCGGTAAAATACCATGGGGTAAAGGGTAATGGATCGAATGGTCAATTAACAAAGCCTGCAAAACCTACAGTCCAACCTTTTCAGAATGTGTTTGGACATTTGGCCTGTGAAATTGCTCGGAATCGTAAGGATACGATTTGTATAACCGCAGCGATGCGAGAAGGCACTGGCTTGGTGCCCTATGCAAAGGAATTTCCTGAAAGGTTTTTTGATGTCGGGATTGCTGAAGGCCATGGAGTTACATTTGCAGCAGGTGTTGCAACAGAGAATGTTCGACCAATAGTAGCAATATACTCTACTTTTCTTCAGCGTGCGTACGATCACATTGTCCATGATGTAGCTATTCAGCATTTGCCGGTTGTTTTCTGTATGGATAGAGCAGGCATCGCTGGTGAGGATGGCCCCACCCACCATGGTGCGCTGGATATAGCATATCTGCGCTGCGTGCAAAATATGATCGTAGCGGCGCCGAAAAATGGACAGGAATTCCGACATTTGTTATATACTGCGCTAAATCAGAAAAAATTACCGTTTACTATCCGTTACCCCAAAGCCAGTGCGGTTGAATTTGATCCTGATGGTCAGGCAGAATTTTTGCCTATTGGCAGCTGGGATGTAGTGCGCACTGGCGCGGACAGTGTTGTTTTAGCTGTTGGGCCACTGGTTTATAATGCCGAAAAAGCGGCCCAAGCACTTCATGAAAAAGGTATATCTATTGAAGTGGTGAATTGTCGTTTCCTAAAACCAATGGATGAATCATACCTGCAATCAATGAAACAGCGCTTTAATACTGTCATCACTATTGAAGAAGGTGTTGTTACTGGTGGTTTTGGTGATGGTGTTTCTGCTTGGCTGCTGGAGAATGGTTTTCAAGGTAATATACGTCGCCTGGGTCTGCCAGACGAATTCGTTCAGCATGGTCCCAGGGACCGTATTCTCAAAGACCTTGGTCTGGATGATAAAGGAATAGTAAATACAGTAACTTCCTTAATTGACGTTGCAGCAGCAATAGTCTAGGACTGAATGAGTTCAGTTTTTCTGGTCCTTTTTGGGTTAGGAATATTCTTCTTAGGATATCGGTTTTATTCTCATTTTATTGGGAACCGGATTTATGAAATCAATGATCTTGATTTAATTACACCAGCTCATGAATTTGAAGATGGTGTTGATTATCTACCTACCAAACGACACATTCTTTTTGGTCATCATTTTACCTCTATAGCTGGCGCAGCACCCATTATAGGACCATGTGTTGCTGCATATTGGGGGTGGCTGCCAGCATTTGTTTGGGTAGTACTGGGAACGGTATTTATGGGTGCTGTTCACGATTTTGGTGCTTTGGTGATCAGCATTAAGGAAAAAGGACGTAGTATTGCTGATATTACCGCAAGTGTAATTAGTAGACGTACAAGGATTATGTTCCTCATATTTGTAATGATGTTGATATGGTTGGTACTGGCGGTGTTCGCTATGGCAATCGCTGATCTTTTCGTAAGTATCCCCTCTTCTGTACTACCAATTAATATTCAAATTATTGTCGCATTAATTATTGGTTGGATCATATATAAGAAAGGCATGAATACATTTATTCCTTCCATTATTGCACTTGGAGTTCTTTACTTTTTTGTTTGGTTAGGTACCCAGATTCCATTGAGTTTTTCATCATTTGGATGGGTAAAAGACCAACAAGCTTCGGTCTGGATCATTATATTATTTATTTATTCTGGAATTGCCAGCCTTTTACCAGTCTGGTTGCTTTTACAGCCGAGAGATTATATCAATAGCCATCAGCTATTAGTTGGACTTGGTCTAATATTTCTTGGGATCGCAGTAGCCAATCCAATTATAGAAGCTCCACTAATCAGAACCAGTTTTGAAGCATCTGCGCCATCAATTTTTCCTTTATTATTCGTGACCATCGCCTGCGGTGCAATTAGCGGATTTCACGGATTAGTATCTTCTGGCACGACCTCCAAACAAATTAACAGTATCACAGACGCCAGGCTGATCGGTTATGGTGGTATGATTGGAGAGGGGACATTAGCATTGGCTTCTACTATATGTGCCGTAGCGGGGATAGGATTAGTGTCTACTTGTAATTTACCAGCAATAGGTGCTGTATCAGATTTAACCTGGTCTGTTTATTATGATTCTTGGGCGCATGCTAGCGCGAATAAAGCTACTGCCTTCGTACTTGGTGGAGGCGCACTGCTCGAATCCATAGGGTATCTCACCTGAGCTTGCCAAAACGCTTATGGCGGTGCTTGTTATTGCTTTTGCAGCTACTACACTAGATACTGCCACTAGAATACAGAGATTTATAATAACTGAGCTTGGAATTGTCCTGCGGGTTAAGTTATTAACCAATAGATATGCAGCTACCATCGCTGCTATTTTGCCGGCAATATTACTGGTTTTTGTGAATGTATCCCTGCCCAACTCCCCTGAGGCCAAACAAGTAGCATGGGTACTTTGGCCCATATTCGGTGCAAGCAACCAGATGCTAGCTGCGTTGACATTGATGGTTTTAACTTTATATTTCTGGCAGAAAAATAAGCCAGTGCTAGCACTACTTATACCAATGATCCTTGTTATGCTGGTCACGATTGTAACGCTGTGTTTGAAAGCCATGGAATTTTATAATCAGAATACCACACTATTCGTAATTAACCTTTTTCTGATTGGGCTGGTTCTGTGGATGATCGTTGAAGGTATTATTGTCTTTCAAAAGAAACGAAAGATAACTGCCATTAGTTGAGCATGCGTCTTTATAAAGAATTTGTAGAAATCCTGATCCCTACTGAATTAATCAAAATAGCCGAATTTCACTCCGAACAGCGTACAAAGTATATAAAGCGTCAGTTTTCACCTAGTCAGGCTCCATTAACCCATCTAGAGAGTAATTATATAGGTGTGCTTGGTGAATTAGCCGCAAGGCAATACCTTGAACTTGAAATTGAGTTGAAAGATAGCTATAAAAATAATGAGGTTGATTTTGGTGATTTAGATGTAAACGGACTTATATATGATGTAAAAAACAGAGGCTATTCCTGCAGAATATTACAATTTATTACGGTGCGGGGAAATAAAACCATGGGATCCATATGGATGCAGAGTTTGGACAGCCAAACATATGCACCATTTGCCGAAGTATACCGGTGGACTAATATTTTGCGCAGTGCAAATACCAGCCGATACAAAAATATTGATAAAAAGTTTTGGAATTCGCACAACATTAATTGCGAATCAGACCGTATTAATTGTAGGGTTTGTTAATCAAAGTGTTATTAAGGAAAAAAAGCCTACTTGGCACACTCCAGAATCACCGTCTGGAAAAAGAAGAAAATACAATTCAGATAATTTTATTTTTCATCATTCAGAAATCACATCCATAAAAGAATTAATCTGATTGATATTGTTTTAATCGTTTTTTTCCTAGCTTTATATAGTTCTTGTTCAATTCATAACCTAAAAAGTGTCTTTTCACCATTTTTGCTGCCAGCGCAGTAGTTCCCGACCCTATGAATGGATCAAGAATGATATCACCCGTAAATGAAAATAATTTAATTAATCGTAGCGGTAATTCTACAGGAAATGGCGCTGGATGAGCACGATCGTGTTCTGGAGGAAATTTCCAGATACTGCTTATATACTCACGCCAGTCATTTTTGTCAAGTTTACTGTTGGTTTTTGTTTTTTTGTCCATCTTTTCAGGTAATCCATCTTTAACAAAGATATTTATAAATTCTATTGTATTGAGACCGTAGAAGTTTGGAGGATGGGGATACGACCCCATCATCAATTGGTCTGTACTTCCTTTGTCCCAAATAATTAAATCATAACGAAAAAATTCAGTATTATTGAGAATTTTGCATTCAATATCATTATTGATATTGAGATAATCTCGATTATGATGAGTGTTCATTGTTTTTTTATCCATGGGTAATATTGGTGTATTGATACACAGTTTTCCATTTGGTTTTAAAACTCGAAAACATTCTTTCCAGACGGGATTCATACTCGATATATAATCTTCATAGGAATTACTGCTTCGCCCAATTTGATCCTGATGATCGTAATTCTTTGCATTAAAATATGGGGGACTAGTAACGATCAAACGGATTGATTCATCAGGTATTTCATCCATTAAAACGCAGGATTTAGTGTAAATGATATCTTTTTCCATTGGAAGAAATTTGGTGTATCAATTAATCTTTGCAATTGCTAAATACTATGTTTTCTAAAAGCATCCAATTAATGATCAAAGTGTATTAATTTCTAAATAACGTAGATTAAAATTGCATACTAACCGTGGGTAAAAGAAAAAAAGCACAAAGAAAAGAACTCAAAAAATGGCAGGCTGATACAAAATTTTCACCCGCCCGAGATTACAATTTTGACAGCATAAGTGGTAGGTCTCTCGATCTATTATACTATCCCCAAAATATTAATGATGAGTACGTCGAAAAACTTGGTTTCCCGGGACAATATCCTTACACACGAGGTGTTCATGCAAATATGTATCGCGGAAAACTTTGGACGATGCGCCAATTTTCGGGATTTGGTACACCTGAGGAGTCTAATGAACGCTACCATTACCTACTAAAGCAGGGACAAACTGGGTTATCCATTGCCTATGACATGCCTACCCTAATGGGGTATGATCCGGATCATCCAATCTCACTGGGTGAAGTAGGTAAATGCGGAGTGAATGTAGCAACGCTAAGAGATATGGAAATTCTGTTGAAAGATATTGATTTAGGTAAGATTTCCATATCGCAAACCATAAATGGCCCGGCCATGATTCTTTTGGCTTTTTATGTTGCTCTTGCCGAAAACCAGGGTGTCGCCTTGGATACGCTTCGTGGTACGTTGCAGAATGATATTTTAAAAGAATTTACTGCCCAGAAAGAATGGATTTTTCCTCCGGAACCTTCCATGCGTATTATCACTGATATGTTGTCCTTTTGTACGGAAAATATGCCGCAGTACAACACTATTTCTGTTTCGGGTTACCATATTCGCGAAGCCGGTTCTACAGCAGGTCAAGAACTCGCTTTTACATTAGCAGATGGATTCACCTATATCGATTATGCTTTAAATGCAGGATTACAGATTGACGACTTTGCACCAAGATTATCCTTTTTTTTCAATTCCCATCTTGACTTTTTTGAAGAAATTGCAAAGTTCCGTGCTGCTCGCCGTATTTGGGCTCGCCATTTAAAAGAAAAATATGGTGCAAAAAATGAGCGGTCCTGGAAATTACGATTTCATGCTCAAACTGCAGGATGTTCTTTGACTGCCCAGCAACCGGAAAACAATATTTCCAGAACGGCCTTTCAAGCAATTGCTGCAGTATTTGGCGGTGCACAATCACTGCATACAAATTCAATGGATGAAACATTAGCACTTCCTTCTGAAAAAGCAGCAGAGATCGCACTCCGAACTCAGCAACTCATCGCTTATGAGACGGGTGTGGCTAATGTTGCGGATCCCCTAGGAGGCAGCTGGCTGATTGAATCATTAACTGATCAGCTTGAACAGGAAGCGGAGGAATATTTCGAAGAGATTGAACGGCTTGGAGGCGTTATCCAGGCAATAGAAAAGAGTTATTTTCAAAGAGAGATCGCCCGTTCTGCAAAGAACTACCAAAAACTTGTTGATGAAAAACAGCTTTTTATTGTGGGAGTGAACCAGTTTTATAAAGATGATGAAAACATTGATATCCCTATACTTGAAATTGGACCAGAGGCGGAACAAATTCAGGTAAAAGCTGTAAATGAATTGAAAAATACTCGTAATGAAACTGCTGTTCAACAAGCTCTTTACAAAATCCGGGAAACTTGTGCAAATGGTGGTAATATTATGCCACCAATCATTGAAGCATCAAAAGTTTATGTTACACTTGGTGAGATTGTGACTGCAATGAAAGCTGAATTTGGAGAATGGCAGGAAGTTGCAGTTTTTTAATTCTTACAGATTTAATTATTATATATGGCACCGAAAAATAAAATAGTAATTACAGTTACTGGTTTTACTCTGGTCGCCCTGTTCTGGATTTATTGGGTCTCAGTCAATCCGATTGATGAAAAAGCCATGGTAAAATTCATTTCGGTCCAAGAAATATTGCAGACCGAGAACAATGAACGAGTTCGAATTGGTGGAGTCGTCGCGGACGGATCCATTACTTTATCATCTACTAATAAACTTGAAGTGGCTTTTACATTAAAAGAGGGCGATTCATTTTTACCAGTAGAATTTATTGGTACGCGACCAGATCTCTTTAAAAATGGTGCTGAGGTGATTGTTGAAGGATTATATCAGGAAGGTTCGTTTCATGCTGATATCTTGCAGACAAAGTGTGCTTCTCGTTATGAAGGAGATCTAAGAGATGCCTCGTCTTATAATCTTTATGAAATAGAAATATGACCCCAGTTCTAGGTAGTGTTTCCCTTAGCCTCGCTGCTGGTTTCGGGATTTTGTCTGTTATATTATTATCATTATACATTAGGTCTGGAGATTACCGGCTTTTCCTTGCGGGGAGACGAATGGCGATTATCGTCTCAGCACTCGTCATAATTGCAACGTTGTTGCTAGTCAAGGAACTCATTACAAGTAATTTCGACGTTGATTATGTCGCACATTATACCAGTATAGAGACGCCTACTATCTATAAGTTTACTGCTCTTTGGGCTGGCCAATCAGGATCACTTCTGTTCTGGGTATTCATTCTTTCCATTTATAGTCTGATTATGATTTTTCAAAACAGAAATCGATATCACCGAATGATGCCTTGGGTTTTATGTGTAATATTGACAGTTCAGCTATTTTTTTTGATATTAACAAATTTTATCACAAATCCTTTTGAACCTACAAATGCTGATTTTGTTATTGCTAATGGATTAGGCCTAAATCCGCTACTACAAAATCTAACAATGGCCATTCATCCTCCTGTGCTTTACTTGGGGTTTGTAGGATTTACCATCCCTTTTGCCTTTACTTTCGCAGCGCTTTTGACCAATGAAAAGGGATCATTATGGGTTAGATCAATACGCCGCTGGTCGTTGGTTACATGGTTGGCCCTCAGTTGCGGTATTATTCTCGGTGGATGGTGGGCATATCAGGAACTAGGCTGGGGGGGCTATTGGGCCTGGGATCCGGTTGAAAATGCATCATTTATGCCTTGGCTAACTGGCACTGCGTTTTTGCATTCCATTATCATCCAAGAAAAGAAGAATATGCTTCGTGTATGGAACACGATCCTCATTATGCTCACATTTGCATTAACTATTTTTGGCACTTTTCTTACTCGTAGCGGTGTCATGTCATCTGTTCATTCTTTTACTGAATCACCGCTTGGACCAATTTTCCTTGCTTTCGTTGCAATTATTGTAACCGTTTGTGCGATATTAGTCTTCCAAGGTTTACCGAAAATGAAATCTGACAAACATATAGAATCACTTACATCGAGAGAGAGCGGATTTTTATTTAATAATGTTGTCTTTGTAACCATGTGTTTCGCCGTGTTTTGGGGTACTATTTTTCCAGTAATATCCGAGGCGGTAAGGGGCACCAAGATTACTGTAGGCCCACCTTTCTTTAATCAGGTTAATGTACCAATTGGTCTATTATTGTTAATGTTAACAGGTGTCGGTCCATTACTTGCCTGGCGTAGAACTTCCAGAAGTAACTTTATAAAATATTTTTCAATTCCGGTTGGACTTGCGTTAATCGCGGCAATCGTCTTTTTATTATTTGGTTTCCGGGGCTATGTGGTTATTTCGCTAACGCTTTCTGTTTTTGTTGTGGTAGCAATCATTACTGAGTTTAAACGTGGGATTCAAGCGCGAGTGAACCGTTTTGGTGAATCTTCTTTCGTAGCATTTCGCACGATGGTCAGGAAAAATCGTAGCAGATATGGCGGTTACTTTGTACACCTAGGAATTGTACTAATGTTTATCGGTTTTACTGGCCAGGCTTTTAATTTAAAGAAAGAATTCGGGTTAGGCATTAATGACCGTGAACATGTTGGAGATATTAATTTTGAGCTTAAACAATTGCGGGAAGAGGAAAGGCCCAATCACTTTGCTTGGATAGCTGAGTTGCTAGTAACAGGAAAGGATGGTAACAGCATAACAACCTTACTACCTGAAAAAAGAATCTATTTTCATCGTGATCCTAATCCTGACCGCAGACAACCGCATAGTGAACTCGATATACATACAACATTAAAAGGAGACATTTATTCAGTGTTTTCAAGTATCGATACTGATAATGGTATTGCTTTTTTTCAAATCATGATTAATCCCCTGGTTCAGTTTGTCTGGTATGGTGGATATATACTTGTGCTGGGTACGTTGATTGCACTCTGGCCCTCCAAACGAGAAAAATTATTGACCTAATGTTTTCGTTTTCAATGTTGATGCTCTTTTGTCTTTTTTCGTTGGTTTTCCTATACTCGATATGGCCGCTATTCAAGGGAATAATATTTAACCCATCGAATAGTCAGGATACACTGGATGCCCTAGAGCGTAGGAAAACGATACTATACAGAGAAATTCAATATATAGATGCAGAATATGACATTGGTAACTTGAATAAAGAAGATTACAACCTTACAAGAACAGAATTAGTTCAGGAAACCTCCGATATTATAGCTGAAATCAAATTAATCTCATCGAATTAAAGCGGTTAAATAATGTTATCTGTAGCTAATATTTCTAAGAGTTTCTATCATAACCCGGTTTTGAAAAATCTTTCGTTCAGAGTGGATGATGGGGATGTTATAGCACTGACAGGGAAAAATGGAGTAGGTAAGTCAACCTTACTACGGATTTTAGCGAGGATCAGCCATCCTGACGGCGGAACTGTAATCTATAATGGTGTTGATATATTCAAGGGTCAGGCGTCCGCAAGAAGCGGAATTCTATATCTAGGCCACGAACCAGGGTTATATCCTTCGCTGTCGGCGATTGAAAATATAGAATTTGCGTGCAGAATTCATGGCACGTATCCAATAGAAGAAAATATCATCACTTCCCTGAAAAATATCGGCCTATCTAAACAGATCAAAGACCCTATAAAAATTTATTCAAAAGGCATGCTTCAGCGACTTAAATACGCATTAGCAAACTTATTACCTTGGTCTATGCTATTTTTTGACGAACCGTTTTCCGGATTAGATATAGAAGGTAGAAATTTAGCACTGGGTTATTTAAATGCTTGGAAAGCAAATGATCGTGCGATGATATTTGTGACTCATGATGTAGAATGGGGATTATCGTTTTGCAACCGTTTATTATTATTAGAAGCAGGTTCTTTTAAAATTGATCAAAATGCTGATAGTATTGATGTGAAAACAATTATGAGTGGATTGCAATAAAGATGTTTTGGTCATTAGTACGTAAGGATTTGCTTCTGGAATTGCGTACGAAGGAAATCACGATTTCGATGCTTGCATTTGGACTGGCGACTGTTTTGATTTACGCTCTGGCCTTTAGTGTGTCTCCAGCAATGTATCGTTCATTTGCCCCAGGTCTGTTTTGGGTAATTATTCTTTTTGCGAGTGCGTTAGGATTAAACAGAATGTTTGTTCTTGAAAAAGAATTTGATGCTTTTAGCCTTTCTATATCAGCCCCGGTTGATAGAGGTATAATATTTTTAGCTAAATGGATTAGTGGAACCATTTTACTGATTATTTCTGAAATCGTTATTATCCCACCATTTGTTGTGTTCATGGGCTTATCTTTACCTAATAATTGGTTAATCATGATTATGATAATTATCATAGGAAATCTAGGCATCATGGCTATAGGTAGTTTAGTTAGCGGGTTAGCCATGCGGGCAAAAATGAGTGAAATCCTTTTACCGATTCTTCTTTTTCCTCTTGTTTCCCCGCTGCTCATTGGTTCTGTAAAAGCTACCAACGGTTGGTTTCAGGGCATACCATTTATGAATTGGCAATTTTGGGTTCTCTTAATGATAACTTTTGTAGTAGTATTTGCACTGCTTGGCTATACCATCTTCGACCACATTACTGAAGAATAATGCAGCGGTTTTTTTCTTACAAAATAAATTTCCTCTTTGGGGCAGTAGTTTTGGTCGCAATGGTTTGGAATATTTATAATATTTTTACCAATACACCTATGGTTCCTGATCAGCATTGGGCGCAGAAAATATTTTATATTCACGTCCCAGTTGCGTGGACAGGATTTTTATCCTATTTCATTGTTATGGTAGCAGGAATATTATATTTGATTAATAAAGAACAAAAATGGGACCGACTTGGCCTTGCAGCTGCAGAAATAGGGACATTGTTCGTAACACTGGTATTAATTACAGGACCAATCTGGGCCAAACCAATTTGGGGTACGTGGTGGACCTGGGAGCCACGACTCACAACCACACTTATTTTGTTTTTAATATATGTGGGGTATTTCATGTTACGCTCATTTGGTGGGCACCCTGAGCGGACTTCAAGGTATGCCGCAGTTCTAGGTATTATTGCATTCATTGATGTGCCAATTATTTTTTATTCTGTCCGATTTTGGGAAGAACAATTTCAATCCCACCCGCAGGTTGAAATAACGCAGCAAATTCCAGACATTGTTATCCCTTTCCTGGTTTCGCTGATGATTTTTACAATGCTATTTTCATTAATGCTACGCTATAGAATGCATGTATTAAAAATCATTGATCCCAGAAATAGATTATAATGAAATATTATTTTTTTGGTAATTTCATTTCTGCAATCGTGATAGTAATAGTTTTTATAGCCGCTTGGTTTATAAGACAAATATTCACTGAAAAAAAACACTTCGAAAAGCAATCCAATAGCAGTTAAAGATATATAAGAGGTAGGTTTTCATGGGAAAGAGAAAAATTATACATGTTGTAGGTACTGGAACTATTGGTGAGCCCCTTATTGGTCTATTAACGGACTATAGAGATAAATTGGGTATCGATGAAATAACATTTCATAAAAACAGTGCACTACTTGGAGATTATACAAAAGTCATTGATCTACAGCATCGAGGTGCTCGATTAGCAGTTGATAAATCAAAAGTAGATGATTTCTGTGCTCTCGGTATGGAACCAGAATTCGAAACGGAAGAAGCAATTGGTCGAGCTACTGTAATAATCGACTGTACACCAAAAGGGATAGGTCATCGCAATAAAGAAAGGTACTATTCTAAATTCGCTGGTAAGGTAAAAGGTTTCTTAGCGCAAGGTAGTGAGTCTGATTTTGGGAAAAAATATGCGGTTGGTATCAATGACGAAGCGCTATTGGTTGAAAGTGACCAATTCATACAAATAGTATCCTGTAATACGCACAATATTTCTTGCATTACTAAAACAATTGCATTGGATGGCTTGGGATCTGAAAATTTTGTTGCGGGGAAATATGTCTGTATTAGACGGGCTAACGATATGCATCAGGAAGATGGTTATATACCATCGCCGCAAGTCAATGTGCATCAGTCAGAGCAGTATGGCTCACACCATGCTGACGATGCTGCCGCAGTATTCAAGACATTAGACATGGATTTGAACATGTTTTCATCAGCAATGAGGGTCAATAGCCAATATATGCATGTGTTGTGGTTTAATTTGAAGGTAAATGAATCAATATCATTGAATGAAGTGAAAGATAAACTGAATGCAAACAAATATGTGGCACTCACTGCAAAAGATATGACAAGCACAGTCTTTTCGTTTGGTAGAGATCATGGACATTATGGCAGGATATTGAATCAAACTGTAGTTGTTGAGCAGACACTGAACGTGAGAAATGGGAATGAAATCAATGGGTTTTGCTTCACTCCTCAGGATGGTAATTCGCTGTTGAGTAGTTTAGCCGCTACTTTATGGTTTCTTTATCCCCATTCCTATAAAGACAAGCTTGATTCTTTGTCTAATTTATTTTTTGATCATATTTGAAACTAGTAGTCCAAAGTATTGTCACGGGTCCATTCCAAGAAAATACATACATAGTAGGCGATCAGGTAAGTAGTCAATGTGTATTGATTGATCCTGGTGATGAAGATCAAAAAATTGTTCAAGTTCTGGAAGAAAATAATTTTCAGCCAATTGCGATTATTAATACCCATGCACACCTAGATCACATCGGTGCAGTTGCTGAAATCAAAGAAAGATATATGATACCTTTTTATTTGCATATTGCGGAAAAACCTGTTCTGGAATCTTACCCAATTGCCACCAGAATGTTTGGACTGCAGGAAAAGGAAACCCCATCCGTTGATAAATGGATTGAATCGGGAGGTCCTCTAAAAATTGGGCCATTTGTGTTCTCTATTATTGAGACACCAGGGCATACACCTGGAGGCTGCAGTTATGTAATTGAAGATTGTGTCTTTGTTGGAGATACACTATTTCAAGGTTCAATCGGGCGAACAGACCTTCCGGGTGGGGATTGGCCCACCCTTGAGAATTCTTTGGTAAACCTGATGACAAGTTTGGATCTGGATATTACAGTATATTCTGGGCATGGACCCGTTACTTCACTACGAATCGAAAAAGAACAAAACCCCTTTTTAATTCCGCTGAAAAATCGAGTAAATTAGCGGTTAAAATGATTAATAGGTGTTTTTGAACATTAATGTTCAATTCAACAGAAGGTTTATATGAAAATTTCAGACAAATTAGAGGATTTTAAGACCCAAGGTAAAACTTATTACAGCTTTGAGTTTTTCCCACCCAAGACGGACTTTGGCCTAGATAATCTTTATAGCAGAATTGATAGAATGGCATCTCTGCAACCAGCTTATATCGATATAACCTGGGGAGCAGGTGGATCCACTGCTGATAGAACTTTGGAAATGAGTAAAACAATCCAGAAATATTTTGGATTAGAAGTAATGATGCATCTTACTTGTACAAACATGCCCGTATCATCAATAAATAAGGTTCTCGTAGATGTGCAAGAGAATGGTCTTTCAAATATTCTGGCGCTTAGAGGAGATCCGCCGGAGGGAAACGTAGAATGGGAAAAACATGAGCAGGGATTTAAATATGGAATTGACCTTGTTCGCTTTATAAGGAAGGAGTTTGGTGATGACTTTTTCTTGGGTGTCGCCGGTTATCCAGACAGCCATCAAGAACAAAGTGATATTGATTTAGACGTATCGTATTTAAAGGAAAAAGTTGATGCAGGTTCAGACATTGTTGTAACTCAGTTATTCTATGATGTGGATAAATTTTTGGTCTTCAGAGATAAATGCTCCAACAAAGGTATACAAGTTCCGATAATTCCTGGAATCATGCCCATACATAACTATGCTAGGTTTATAAAATTTACTCAATTCTGTAAGATTAGTATTCCTAATTCAGTTACCAAAACGATTGAGTCTTTAAAAAATGATGATTCCAGCGTGATTAATTATGGCATTGACCAGGCAACTTCAATGTGTGAAAAACTCATTGCAGAAGGTGTACCTGGTTTGCATTTCTATACACTTAACCTCGAACATTCTGTTTCGGGAATATTAGAATTACTTGGCCTAACCTCAGCTCAAAGGTCTGCAAGGGAATTACCGTGGCGCCAGTCAACAGCGGAAAATCGAAAAACTACGGAGGATGTGCGGCCAATATATTGGAGTAATCGTCCGGTGAGTTATTTAACACGTACGGAAACTTGGGATGATTTTCCTAATGGTCGTTGGGGTGATATAACAAGTCCCACTTTTGGAGAACTTAATCAGTATCATGCAATAAGAGCAGGGTCAAAAAGTGATAAAGTTAAAGCCCGAAGGAAAAAGCTCTGGGGTGAACCAAAATCAATCATGGACATAACGAAAATTTTTGTATCCTTTTGTGAAGGTAAAATAAAAAGCTTGCCGTGGTGTGAAATACCACTTGCCATTGAAAGTGGACAAATCTCGAAAGAATTGGTTAAACTTAATGAGTCGGGCTTTTTAACAATCAATTCCCAACCAAAAGTCAATGGTGTGCCCTCAGAGGACCCTGATGTTGGATGGGGCGCTCCAGGAGGAAGAGTGTATCAAAAAGCCTACCTGGAATTTTTCACTACAAAGGATAAACTAGATACAATGTTAGAGACTATTGACTCTTTAGATAGTATATCATATCAAGCCACAAATAGTAGCGGTGATTTTATTTCAAATTTGCCTGAAAATTGTGTTAATGCCGTAACGTGGGGTGTTTTCCCTAGGCAGGAAATAGTGCAGCCTACCATTGTGGATACACGGTCATTTTTAATTTGGAAGGATGAAGCGTTCAGTTTGTGGATTGATGATTGGGCCAATATTTATGATGCGGAATCAGAATCCTATAAATTATTAAATGAAGTTTATAACACTTATTACTTGGTAAACATTGTAGATAACGATTTTGTTGATGGCGATATACTTAAACATATACTAGGCTCATGAAAAACTCTGTATTCAACCAATTTGAAAAATCATTATATGAAGCGCTCTCAAACGGTGATCAAATTAGGCAGGGCCAGCAGATAATTATAGCTGTATCTGGTGGGAAGGATTCCATGACTTTGCTCTACTCCATGTGCAGGATCGCCGACGGATTGAATTTAAAAATTAATGCGGTACATATAAATCATCATCTCCGTGATAATTCCAATAATGATCAAATCTTAATGGAGAAATTTTGTAAGCAGTTGAAAATCAATTTCACCCTTGATCATCTGAACCCGGCGACTAAACTAAAGGGAGAAAGTCCAGAAGCATGGGCCAGAAACCACAGGTATGCTTCATTGGAACGAACCCGCAAAGAAATTGGTGCAGATTGGATTTTTACTGCACATCATGGAAATGATCAAATTGAAACCATTCTTTTTCATCTATCCCAGGGTACCGGTATAAGTGGTTTGCGAGGGATCCATGATAATCAAGGACATATTTTACGCCCCATGCTTTGTTTTTCCCGTGGTGATATAGATCAATATGCGGTAGAAATGAATATCCCATGGATGGATGACAGCTCAAATCTTGATGAATCAATTCCTCGAAATAATTTGCGACATAATGTGATCAAGCCATGGGAAGGATCAAATCCTGATTTGGTCAGCGCCTTCCATGAAGTTAGTGAACATGCTAAGGATGCAAATGAAGCACTGCAATTCGCAGCAAATTTGTTAATTCCTGATATCATAAAACAAAAAAATGACAATTTATTTAGTTTGGATGAGGAACAACTAAGGGCAATACCACCATTATTGCGTACAATATTGTTGCGCGAATTAATTGGTACCACTGAACCTTGGAGAAGATTTATTCATAATGGGTTACGAACTTTTGTTGCTGATGCAAAAATTGGACAAATTTATCGGCTGCCAAATAATTGGCAATTGCTAAAAGACCGCAGGCAATTCATCCTCAATAAAACAAAAGTTCAACAGAAAAAACCAATTGTCGTTTATCCCGATATTAAGGTGAATAACGGTGATTTCATTTTTATCTGGGAAACAGATACCCGCCTAGAATCATTTAGTGTTAACCGGGATACTGAATTGATTGACGCAAATAAGATTAATCGTCAAACTCTTACACTACGGCCATGGCTACCTGGCGATCGATTCCACCCGTTTGGTATGGCAGGAACAAAAAAAATAAGTGATTACTTAATTGATGAGAAAGTTGATCTATATACCAAGGGGAATCAGTGGGTTTTAGTAGATGGAGAGAATATAATTTGGGTCTGTGGACGTAGAATCAGCGATGAGGTAAAGATTACCGATAAGTCAACGTATTATGCGAAACTTATATTTAAACATTAAGTACCCTAAATATGAAATATAATAGTTATACACTGAAGAAGATTATTAGTGAAGATAGGATTCAAAAACGTGTCAAAGAACTGGCTAGTGAGTTATCAAAAAAGTTCACCAATGAAATACCCATATTTATTGGCGTATTAAATGGTAGTTTTATGTTTATGGCTGATCTTCTCAGATACCTCAAAATTGACTGTGAAATGGATTTTATCAAATTATCCAGCTATAAAGGGAAAGAATCCACAGGAACAGTAAGATTACTTAAAGATATATCTGCTGATATAACGGATAGACACGTAGTTATTATTGAAGATATTATTGATTCAGGGTTAACGATTGAGTTTTTAAAAGAAAGGCTGCACGGAGCCTCGCCTAGATCTGTCACAATTACGACGTTGTTATTTAAACCAGACGTTGCAAAATTAAGTTTCCCACTTGACCTTATAGGGTTTGAAATTCCACCGCATTTTGTTGTAGGATACGGGTTAGATTATAATCAGAAATTACGTCACTTGCCGGCGATATATAGATTGGAACAATAAATTATGCCAAAGGAAAACGGTCAGATGAAACCGCAGAAGCGCAGTCCGAAAGGACAAAGACCAGGAGGAGAAGATAAAGATAAGAAAAATACTGAATTTCAGTGGAAGCGAGCCGGTAAAACATCTTTCATCTGGGTTTTTATCCTTATCACAACAATATTTCTCTCAGGATTATTTACTTCTGGGAACCAAAAAGCTGTCGAAATTCAATATTACCAGTATAGAGAATTTCTTGAACAAAAACTTATAGAAAAAGCTACGATAGTTGAGGATGTATTTACAGGTCAACTGCAGACTCCACAAACAGTAATTGCAGAAATAGGGCCAATTGAAAATGTAACACGCTTCAAAGTTATTCTACCCTTTATAGATCGAGAAACGATGACAGAATGGAGTCAGTTTAGCGTGGATTATAGTTTTAAACAGCAGTCCATAGATTGGACGGGATATTTTCTGAATATGCTTCCGTGGCTGCTAATTATTGGAGTATGGATATTTATTCTCAGGCGTATGCAAACGGGCGCAGGTGGAATGAAAGGTATTTTCAATTTTGGCAAAAGTCGTGCAAAAATTTGGACATCTGATATGATACGAGTGACATTTGATGATGTTGCTGGATGCGTAGAGGCGAAGGAAGAATTAAAAGAAGTAATAGATTTCTTAAAATATCCTAAACGATTTCAGAAACTGGGCGCGAAGATTCCGAGGGGAGCGTTGCTCATCGGGTCGCCTGGAACTGGAAAGACTTTGCTTGCAAGGGCAATCGCTGGCGAAGCGGACGTACCATTTTTTAACCTCAGCGGAGCAGACTTCGTAGAAATGTTCGTTGGTGTTGGTGCGTCGCGAGTTCGTGACTTATTTGAACAAGGTAAAACAAATTCTCCATGTATAATATTTATTGATGAATTGGATGCAGTTGGTCGACAACGGGGAGCTGGTATTGGTGGAGGTCATGATGAAAGAGAACAAACTTTAAATGCACTACTTGTTGAAATGGATGGTTTTAATTCTGAACAGTCTGTAATTATTCTTGCCGCTACAAATAGACCTGATATTCTAGATCCAGCATTACTAAGGCCTGGTAGATTTGATCGCCAAATAATAGTAGATGCACCTGACTACAAGGGTCGGCTGGGTATTCTTAAAGTCCATACCAAGAAGATTATACTTAATAAGCGCAAGGTTAAATTGGAAGTGCTGGCAAAAGGTACGCCTGGTCTTGTGGGAGCTGATTTAGCTAATTTGGTCAATGAAGCAGCGTTACTTGCAGCACGTAAAAAGAAAAAAGCTGTTGATATGGACGATTTTGAAGATGCGAAAGATAAAGTGATGATCGGAATTCAACGTAAAAGTGTCATTTTAACTGATGATGAAAAGAAAGTGACTGCATACCATGAATCTGGGCACGCACTTGTAGCCGCATTAACGCCAGGCGCGGATCCAATCCATAAAGTTACAATTATACCCCGTGGTAGGGCACTTGGCGTTACCACACAGCTACCTATAGATGAAAAGCATACCTATACCAAAGATTTCATAGAAGGGCGCTTAGCGATTCTACTCGGCGGTCGCGCTGCGGAGAGTATGATCTTTAATGAACTTACAACTGGTGCTGGAGATGATATAGAACAGGCCACAAAGCTTGCTAGAAAAATGGTATGTGAGTGGGGAATGAGTGAAAATTTAGGACCTATGACTTTTGGAAAGAAAAATGAAGAAATTTTCCTTGGTCGTGAAATCCAATCCCACCATGATTATAGTGAAACCACTGCAAAACTTATCGATGCTGAAGTGGTTAAAATAATTCGCAAGGCTGAGAAATCTGCCAAACAGATATTGAAGAAGAATGATAAAATACTGCATGCTATGGCCAGCGCACTGCTTAAGCATGAAACGATTGATAACAATGATGTGAAAAATATACTGGATGGGAAAATGCTGCGTCGTAGAAAAGTTAACGGAGTGGCCAAAACAATACGCAAAAAGAAAAAAACTACTACTACACAGAAAACTGCCGCCAAAAAATCGACAAAATCCTGATCGTACAGGTATTTCAAGTGGCGGTTTATTAACTGCAAACTAGTTCCAAAATCATAACTTGGATACCACTGATTTCCAACACCGGCTTACTAACAATAATACCCCGACCTTGGTAATGGGTATTCTGAATGTAACACCTGATTCGTTTAGCGATGGTGGGCAGTTTCTAGATACAAAAAGTGCTGTTTGCCATGCACTAAGAATGGCTGACCAGGGCGCTGATATTATTGATATAGGAGGTGAATCAACGCGACCAGGTTCTGATCCTGTGTCTATTAATGATGAACTGGCACGAGTTATACCAGTTATTGAAGGCATCCGCGGTGAATCTACTATCCCAATTTCAATTGATACTTATAAATCTAAAGTTGCTCGAGCAGCTATAGCAGCTGGTGCGAATATCATTAATGATATTAGTGGTCTTAATTTCGATCCTGAAATGGTAAATATCGTAAGGGACCATAGAGTACCTATTGTTATAATGCATATAAAAGGAACGCCAAAAAATATGCAAGTCGACCCGCAATATGATGATTTGATTCAGGAAATAATTGATTATTTTCAAAAACAGATTGATTTTTGCAGGGATAATGGTGTTCCAAAATCAAAAATTATACTAGATCCTGGGATCGGATTTGGTAAAAGGTTGAATGATAATTTTATCTTGATCAGGGAACTAAAGCGTTTCACTGAATTGGGTTATCCAGTTTTAATTGGACCTTCTAGAAAATCATTTATCGGATTAACCCTTGATCTGCCAGTAGAACAGCTCTTTGAAGGTACAGCTGCTGCCATTACCGCAGGTATAATTAATGGTGCCCGTATTATTCGCGTACATGACGTATTGGAAATGAAACGCGTTCAGATCATCAGTGACCAAATCAGAAGAGCGATCGCTTAGATGTACTTGTTTGATTTATGGTTTATCCGGGTAACGCTGATTGATGTAATTGATCTTATACTTGTAACATGGTTGTTCTATAGGGTATATAAATACTTTCACGAGACCCGAGCCGGACAAATGCTTCTAGGACTCGTAATTTTACTCATTGCTTCTGTTTTATTTAATACGGTTGGTTTAAGTGCATCATCGTGGGTTGTAAATCAATTTCAAACAGTCTGGGTTGTTGCATTTGTTATTCTTTTCCAGCCGGAAATACGGCGTTTGCTCATCTATGTGGGTCAGACTCGTTTTTTCCGTCGTATTTTCCAAATAGGGTCTTCGCGCACTATTGAAGCTATTGTGGAAGCTTCCATTCAATTAACAGAAAATAAATGGGGCGCTCTAATAGTAATCCAGAGAGAAACAGGACTTCGTACTTATAAAGAAGCAGGTACAGAATTAAAAGCAGAGGTGACAGCGCCGTTATTATTGTCAATATTTAACCCAGGATCACCGTTACATGATGGCGCAGTAATTATTCAAAATGATATTATTGACGCAGCTGCTTGTATTTTACCATTAACAGAGAGTACTATGGTCGATCCCGGGATGGGTACCCGACACCGGGCAGCACTAGGAATCTCGGAAGAAACAGATTCAATAGTATTAGTTATATCTGAAGAAACGGCCAAGATTTCTCTCGCAGAAAATGGTCGGTTTATAAAAATTGGCATGGATGAAATGGATCTTCGTCGGCATCTTAATGAACGCATGTTCATCTCATCTGGGGATTAATATCGTACACCAATATTTGAATTTGTTGCATTGGTTTGATACGTAAATTATTCTTATGGGTTTAGCAGAACTGAAAGATAGATTTACTGCATCCGAATCAAAACACTTTGAACTTCGGGGGTACCTTTGACCTCAAATCACAAGGGGCACAATTAAAGTCTCTGCACAAGGAATCCCTGGACCCCTCGTTCTGGAATGATAAAGAAAATGCAAGTACAATTCTGAAGAAGATCAGCCGATTGGAAAATAATATCAAACTTTGGGCGGATTTAGAACAACGGCATAGTGATATCTCTGTATTGTTTGAATTCGCGGAGAGCGGAGAGATTCAGGATGACGAAATTATTAGTGAAATCAAAGTATACGAAGGGATTATCCGAGATCTTGAACTAAAATTTATGTTGGGTGAAAGTCAAGATATGCAGGATGCAATAATAACCATCCACCCAGGAGCTGGTGGTACGGAAAGCCAAGACTGGGCGGATATGCTTTTCCGGATGTATTCCCGCTGGATTGAACGAAAGGGCTTCCAAAAAAGTATTATGGATTACCAACCTGGTGATGAAGCGGGTATCAAGGATATAACTATCGAAGTAAGCGGTGATTATGCCTATGGTTTGTTAAAAGCTGAGGCTGGTATCCATCGTTTGGTCAGGATATCTCCATTTGATTCAAATAGTCGACGTCACACAAGTTTCGCATCTGTTTTTGTTTACCCATCCGTAACCGAAGATATTGAAATTGATATTAATCCGAATGATCTACGAATTGATACATATCGTGCCAGTGGCGCTGGTGGGCAACATGTTAATAAGACTGATTCTGCGATAAGAATTACACATTTGCCATCAAGTATTGTTGTTCAATGTCAAAATGAACGTTCCCAACACAAAAACAAGTCGCAAGCCATGAAAGTTTTGAAGGCAAGATTATACCAAGCTGAGCTTGAGAAAGAAAAAGCAGCTCATCGTGAATTAGAAGACCAAAAGAAAGATATAGGGTGGGGCAGTCAAATTCGGTCTTATGTATTTCATCCTTATAATATGGTAAAAGACCACCGCACAAAAGTTGAGACAGGTAATGTCCAAGCTGTTATGGATGGTGATTTAGATGAATTTATAAGGGGTTATTTAATGGTAAATATTTCAGACGGTGCAATCCAAAGTTAGAATTTAGAGGACTTATGTCAGAAGAGCAGCGCAGTTTAAAGGATATTATCAATTTTCGAATGCAGAAATTGGGAAAATTACGGGAGAGTGGTCTTGACCCATACCCACATAACTTTACACCAACAAACAAAAGTCTCGAATTGACACAAAATTTTAAAGAGTTTGATAACAAAGATGTAGTAATTGCTGGCCGCATCATGGCGGTCAGGAAAATGGGTAAAGCATCATTCTTTCACATCCAGGATACAGCGGGAAGAATCCAAATTTACATTAAATGTGATGAGGTGGGTAAAGAGCAATACGGTCAATTCAAATTATTGGATATTGGTGATTTTGTGGGGGTTTCAGGATTTGTATTTAAAACAAAAACAGATGAAATATCTGTACATACCAAGTCATTAACTATATTAGCGAAAAGCATACGTCCTTTACCAATAGTAAAAGAAAAGGAAGGTAAAACGTTTGATGCATTCAAGGATAAGGAGCAGCGTTATCGTAATCGCCATTTGGATTTGATTGTAAATCCGGAAATAAAGGTTGTATTTCAGAATAGGGCGAAAATTACTTCTGCACTTAGGAAATACCTGGATGATGAAGGGTTCTTGGAAGTGGAAACACCTGTTCTTCAACCACTCTACGGCGGTGCCAATGCACGCCCATTTAAAACTCACCATAATACCTTAGACCAAACATTCTACCTACGTATCGCTGATGAGTTATATCTCAAACGCCTTATTATAGGCGGTATCGATAAGGTATATGAGTTATCAAAGGATTTCAGAAACGAAGGTATGGATAGGAATCATAATCCAGAATTCACCATGTTGGAGTGGTATGAAGCTTATAGTGATTATGAAGACCAAATGGACCGAGTTGAAAATATAATTCGATTAGCGGCAAAAGCTGTGGGAAAGACCAAAATTAAGTGGGCGAACTCTGATATAGATTTAACAAAGGCTTTTGATAAAATACCATTTTTGGATCTGCTTAAAGATGCTACTGGTTATGATTTATCAAGTGCCGATGAAAATAAGCTTCGGTCTATTTGTAGTGAACATCAAATTGAAGTTTCTGAGAATGCAAATTTTGGTCAACTTTTGGATGACCTGATGCACAGATTGGTAGAACCGAACCTAATTCAGCCGGTTTTTGTTATCGATCATCCAAAGTCTATATCCCCACTTGCCAAACACCATCGTAATGGTGATCCAAATCTTGTGGAGAGATTTGAGTTATTTATTGGCGGCGCAGAATTTGCCAATTGTTTTTCTGAATTAAATGATCCATTAGATCAGAGAAAGCGTTTGGAAGACCAGGCAAAGCTTCGAGATGCAGGAGATGATAAAGCCCAGCCAGTAGATGAAAACTTTATAGAAGCAATGGAGTGCGGTATGCCTCCGACGGGTGGAGTAGGACTAGGTGTAGATCGTTTAGTGATGCTTTTGACTGAAAATCGATCCATCAGAGATGTGCTTTTTTTTCCTGCGATGCGTACCTAATAAATTTCCATAATGAAACTAAGTATCCATTTGGCTCTACGCCATTTAAGGTCATCAGATAGAGCCAGTTTTTCTTCTTTTGCTGGTAAGTTAGCTATTATTGGATTAGGTGTTGGGATTGCCTCACTAATCCTTACTGCTGCCATATATAAAGGATTCGAAGATACGATTTCTAATAAAATAGCTGGTTTTGATGGTCATATCAGAATTCAGGATTTCCTTGGTCGACCTATCCCAAATAATTCTGCAGGACTTGATAGTATTTTATTTGATTTTGCTTTAGAATACCCTGATGCTCAAATAAAATCATTCGTCCAAGGACCAGCAATGATGCGCAAAGGACTAAATGCAGAAGGTATTATTTTAGAAGGTTTGAATGGAGAAGAGTTGCCGTCAGCATTGAATGAGATAATTATCGGTGGGAATGGAGAATTGTCTGAAAAAACTATTATCATTGGTAAACGCTTGGCCGATGCATATCAATTAATCGTTGGCGACCCCTTTGTAGTGTTTGACCTGGGTTCTATGGCAGATATAACTGGAATGAAACGATTAACACAATTTACGATTGGAGGGATATTTCACTCTGGTTTAGTGGAATATGATAATTCAATGGTCTATACAAGAATTGAAAACGCACAGTATTTACTTAATATGAATGAAGAAATATCCGGTAATATAATCTATCTAGATAATACGGATTACCAATCGGCGGCACTGGACATAAAATCTCGTCTGGGATATCCTTATTATACTCTAACTTGGAAAGAAAAACATCATACACTTTTTAAATGGTTAGCCGTACAAAAATTACCCATTCTTCTAATTTTCGGTATGATCGCTCTAGTGGCAATAGTAAATATTATATCTGCGCTTACCATGATAGTATTAGAAAAAGTTCGATCCATTGGATCATTACAAGCGATTGGCTTATCACGCAGATCAATAATTTCTTTATTTCTTGTTAAAGGAACGATAATTGGATTGGTAGGGTCGATATTTGGATTAATCTTGGCGTTATTTTTTGGCTGGGTACAAATGAAATATCATATTCTATCCATAGCAGAAGATATTTATTTTATGGACCATGTTCCGGTATCATTTGATTTTTATCAGATTTTAGTAATAATATTTTTTGGCACTACCTGCTCTTTGTTAGCTAGTCTTTGGCCGACAAATATTGCATCTCGTGTAAAACCTGCCGATGCGTTACGATACGAATGAGATTTCAATTAATGATAGCGAAACGATTTATGCTTGGAGGCAGAGGATCTGGGCCCAGCCGTCTTACTGGATGGATATCAATTATTGGAATGATGGTTGGTACATTTGCAATGATAATATCTTTGGCGGTGATGAATGGTTTTGAAGAACGGGTGATTAATAAGTTAATTGGATTTGAAGGGGATATACGTATAACAGGAATAAATAAATATGCCGCGCTTGAACAAGCCTATAATAAAGTTAAAAGTGAAGCTTCCATTGATAAGGCTATGTTGTATAAGGAAAGAATTGGGATGATAATTGGCAGGGATGATTCAAAAAGAATGGCTACGTTCAAGGCAGTTGAGCTGGAAGGATTGGATACCTTTTATGATATCGAATTCATTAACAAAGGTATGAAAACTTCCAATCCAGAAATTGTAATAGGTAATTTATTGGCACAAAGGTTGAATGTAGATATTGGTGATCAATTAACAATTTTGAGTCCAATTGATCAATCAAACTTTTTTGGGTTGCCCCAAATGATCGATGTTACTGTCAGTCGAATTTTTCATGCCCAAGTGTTGGATTTTGATGATCGGGTAGTATTTATTTCGCCCGATGTAGGCAACCGACTGTTCCTGCGCAAACAAAACTATGATGGAATCGATATACGCCTAGTTGACCGCAAAAATCTGGTTGATATTAAAATGCAGTTAGAAAAGACCTTTTCGGATCATTTATCCATAAAAACATGGGAAGATTTACATCGGGGTTTGATCAGTGCCATGCGTGTGGAACGTTTAGGTGCTTTGGCTGTATTGTGTTTGATCATATTAGTGGCCAGTTTCAATCTGGTATCTACATTAGTTTTGGTCATTATCCAGAAAATCCGTGAAATTGGGATTTTACGTGCAATAGGTACGTCTAGAATTAATATTAAAAAAATAATTCTTACCCAAGGCGCCTTAATTGGAGGAGTCGGTACTGTGATTGGAATCGGTATAAGTACCGCCTTAATATTTATTCAAAATCAATATGGTATTATACCGCTTCCCGCAGATGTGTATTTCATTGATCAATTACCCATGGTAATAACACCAATTGACCTTTTGGTTGTACCAATAATTGCATTTTTCTTTATTCTTTTTTCCGGATTAATTGCAGCAAGACGAGCTACTATGATAGGCATAAGGGAGTCCCTACAGTGGGAAAAATAGTATTAGACACAAAAAAACTGGTAATGTCCTACTCTAATGGGGGGAAAAAGCTAGATGTAATTACGAACTTAACCTTGAAGGTAAAGTCAGGCGAAATCATAACCATTATGGGACAATCAGGTGCAGGTAAAACTACTTTGTTAAATATACTTGGTACGCTGGATCGGCCTGACTCAGGTCAATTAACAATCCTTGGAAATGATGCAATGGATATGAGTGATAAGAAATTATCTGAATTAAGAAATCGGGATTTGGGTTTTGTCTTTCAATTTCACCATTTACTTCCTGAATTTACTGCGTTTGAGAATGTGTTGATGCCAGCTATTATAAATAACAATGCCAGCGCTAAGGAAGAACTTGCAGATGAGTTATTTCACTATGTGCATCTTTCGGATCGGAAAGACCATCTGCCTGCGGAGCTGTCTGGTGGTGAGCGATCGCGGGTTGCTGTATTGCGAGCATTAATTAATCAGCCTGCTTTGGTGCTGGCAGATGAGCCAACAGGTAATCTGGATATCAATAATGCAAAACGATTGCTGCAACTATTTAAAAAAATCAATTCTGAGTTTAACCAAACATTTATTATTACCACCCATAATCCTCAAGTTGCAGCAATCGGTAACCGTAAACTCAAAATGGTTAACGGGCGATTGAGAATAAATAAGTAAGTGATCGTTTATAAGTTTTGATATCATGATAAAGGTGTTTTAATATTTCTGGCAGAATGAAAGAAAATTTTTCGAAACGCGTTCAATCTATTATTAAATATGCTAAGGAGGAAGCAATCCGTCTTGGTCATAGTTATGTGGGGTCGGAGCACTTACTTCTTGGTATGATCAAGGAGTCAGCAGGATTATCCATAAAAATCCTTGAAATTTATGATTGTAGTCTAGCAGACCTGAAAGCTATGATTGAAGATATGATTAAGAGTTCCGGAGGCACCTTGACTTTGGGACATTTACCATTTACCCGTCGTGCTGAACGTATTTTACGGAACTCATATAACGAAGCAGCTGCACTTGGTTCATCAGTAGCAGATGATGAGCACCTACTGCTTTCTATGCTGAAAGAGACTGAAGGAATCGCCTATGAAGTCCTAAATGCCTATAATTTGGATTATGATAGTGTTCTTGGGCTAATGGAGAGTGAAGATATTGATGAGCCTAAGGAATTGGAACCGCGGAAGACCACCAAACCTGGTAAGTCCAAGACGCCAGCTTTAGATCATTTCTCCCGCAACATTACAGATTTAGCTGAAAAGGGGGATTTGGACCCTGTGATAGGTCGTGAGGTTGAAATTGAGCGTGTTGCGCAAATACTCACGCGTCGAAGGAAAAATAATCCCGTGTTAATTGGGGAACCTGGGGTTGGTAAAACGGCGATAATAGAAGGTCTTGCGCAAAGGATCGTACGAAAAGAAGTTCCCAGAATATTACATAATAAACGAATTCTATCACTGGATTTACCGGCAATCGTAGCTGGTACAAAATATCGGGGTCAGTTTGAAGAGAGATTAAAGACTATAATGGTAGAGCTGGAATCGACGGAAGATGTACTAGTTTTTATCGATGAACTCCATACCTTGGTTGGCGCAGGTGGTGCGTCTGGTTCATTGGATGCATCAAACATGTTTAAACCAGCGTTAGCACGCGGTGATATTCACTGTATTGGCGCAACGACATTAGATGAATATCGTAAGTATGTGGAGAAAGATGGAGCACTAGAAAGACGGTTCCAAAAAATAATGGTTAATCCTCCAAGTATTGAAGAATCAATAGAAATATTGAAAGGTCTCCAAGAATCTTATGAAAATCATCACAATGTGACTTTTGATCAAAAAGCTATTGAAGCGTGTGTTTATTTATCTCATCGGTATATAACAGATAAATTTTTGCCTGACAAAGCAATTGATATTTTGGATGAAGCTGGAAGTAGAGCCCACATGCTCAATATGGATGTACCGCAAGATTTGATAGATCTAGAACTAAAAATTGAAGTATTACGTCGTGAAAAAGAAACAGTGGTTGTAGCTCAAAGATTTGAAGATGCAGCCGCACTTCGTGACAAAGAGCAGTCATTATTAGGAAAACTTGCATCAATGCAGAAAAAATGGCAGCGGGATGAATCTAATCATCCATTTCAGGTAACTGAAGAAAATGTAGCTGATGTAGTAAGCATTGTGTCTGGAATTCCTGTAAATAAAGTGGCTCAATCAGAATCTCAAAAGTTGCTGAAAATGAGAGATGAGTTGCATAAATCTATTATTGGTCAGAATCAGGCAATAGATAGTATTTCTAAGTCTATCCAGCGAGCCAGGATGGGCCTCAAAAGTCACACAAGGCCAATTGGTGTATTTCTTTTTCTTGGGCCTACAGGAGTTGGCAAAACTGAATTAGCAAAAGTATTAGCAAATTATCTTTTTAGTCATACCGATTCTCTTATAAAAATTGACATGTCCGAATATGGAGAGCGATTTTCTGTATCACGACTTATTGGTGCACCACCAGGATATGTTGGGTATGAGGAAGGAGGTGCACTTACAGAAAAAGTACGGCGCAATCCCTATTCTGTGATTCTGTTTGACGAATTTGAGAAAGCGCACCTAGATATATCTAATTTATTATTACAGGTTTTTGATGAGGGTATTTTAACTGATGGGTTTGGCCGTAAAGTAGATTTTCGAAATACTATCATTATAATGACATCAAACTTGGGAACAAAAGACATAAAAGTTGATGGCAGGTATGGTTTTGTCAAAAAATCTGGAAAGTCAGATTACGAAACTATGCAATCCACAATAATGGACCGTGTAAAGAATGTATTTAGTCCTGAATTATTAAATCGCATTGATGAAACAATTGTTTTCCATATGTTGGATGAAACTGACGTTTTAAATATTATTGATTTGCAATTAAAGGAGCTGATTGAAAATCTACAAAAAATGGACATTAAAATTACTGTAACCAAGCGCGCCCGTAAGCTATTGGTGAAGCGGGGTTTTCATGAAGAATATGGAGCCCGGAACTTGAGACGAACGATTCAAAATTCTCTTGAAGATCCCATTTCTGAATTATTGCTTGAAAATAAATTCACCCATGGTGATAAAATTGCGGTTGATAGTAAGAAGGATGAGTTAACCTTTTCTCCGGTAAATAAACGGGCAAATAAGTCTGTAAAACAGGCCGGAGGGACAAAAAATGCGAAAAAGGACGAAAATCCTCAGAAAGTCTGAAATTTACCTAGTATTTCTGCCATATTTTAAAATTATCACCTATTATATCTGCCATATAGGTTAATTAATTTTTCTGGCATAGTTATTGTTTATTATTTAATTGAATTGTTCTAAAAGGAGTAAATAATGGAAAATATTCAAACATTTATGATCAACCATCCCTTATTAAGCATGGCAATGATACTACCTTTTAGCCTCATTATTGTGATTGGCATTTTTTCGATCCTCATCAATTTCGTGCTGCCAGTAATATTAGCCTTTTGGCTGTCTGGCTGGGTTTATACTGCAATTGTAGGTGAAAAAGTTCAAAGATATTACCAGCAGCCTTTTTGGTTCATTAGATACAAGTCTGCTTTATAATTAACTGTATTAAAATAGGAGATATAAATCATGAGTAAAATAATTGGTATTGATCTCGGTACAACAAATTCTTGTGTTGCAGTTTTAGAAGGTGGTGAACCTTCTATCATAACGAGTCCAGAAGGTGGGCGTACAACCCCTTCTGTTGTAGCATTTACGAAAAATGGAGAAAGATTGATTGGTCAGCCAGCTAAAAGGCAAGCAGTAACAAATCCTATAAACACTGTTTTCTCAATCAAGAGATTTATGGGACGTATGTATGATGAAGTCGGAACTGAAATCGAAGAAGTACCCTATAGCATTGAAAAAGGTCCAAATAATGGTGTAGTGGTTAAAATAGAGGACAAGGAATATAATCCCCCAGAAATCAGTGCCATGGTATTACAAAAATTGAAGCAAATGGCTGAAGAACACCTTGGTACAACAGTAACCGATGCAGTGATAACAGTTCCGGCATATTTTAATGATTCCCAGCGTCAAGCTACCAAGGATGCGGGTAAAATCGCTGGACTTAATGTAAGAAGAATTATCAATGAACCAACAGCGGCAGCTCTTGCCTATGGACTTGATAAGAAAAAAGATGAAAAAATTGCAGTCTTTGATTTAGGAGGTGGCACCTTTGATATTTCTATACTTGAACTGGGTGACGGTGTTTTTGAAGTAAAATCTACCAATGGTGATACCCATTTAGGCGGAGATGATTTTGATCAAAAGGTCTCGAACTGGATTGCTGATGAATTTAAAGCTAGTGACGGGATTGAATTGAAGGAAGATCCGATGGCCTTGCAAAGGTTAAAAGAAGCTGCGGAAGCTGCCAAAAAGGAATTATCAAGTTCTAAGCAGACTGAAATAAATCTCCCATTTATTACTGCAGACGCATCGGGGCCTAAACATCTTAATTTGACCCTTACACGAGCAAAATTTGAAGAGTTAGTGTCAGATTTAGTGGAAAGAACAATTGCTCCTTGTAAGCAAGCGATTAAGGATGCTGGTCTAAAAGCATCAGAAATTGATGAAGTTATTTTAGTGGGTGGCTCAACTAGAATACCAAAAATTCAAGAGAAAGTGAAAGATATTTTTGGTAAAGAATCGAATAAAAGTGTTAATCCAGACGAGGTAGTTGCACTGGGTGCATCTATTCAAGGCGGTGTTTTAGCAGGTGATGTAGATGATATTCTTTTGCTTGACGTTACTCCTTTATCGCTTGGCATTGAGACACTAGGTTCAGTTGCCACGAAATTGATTGGAAGGAATACTACCATTCCAACGAAAAAATCGCAGATATTCAGTACTGCTGCGGATAATCAGACCACGGTGGAAATACATGTATTGCAGGGAGAACGTGAGATGGCCGTGGATAATAAAACTATTGGTCGTTTCCATCTTGATGGTATTCCACCTGCTCCACGGGGCGTGCCACAAATAGAAGTAACGTTTGATATTGATGCTAATGGAATTCTAAATGTTGGCGCCAAAGATAAGGCTACAGGAAAAGAACAAAATATCCGCATCGAAGCGTCAAGTGGATTAAGCGATTCAGAGGTTGATAAAATGGTAAATGAAGCCAAGAAACATGAAGAAGAGGATAAAGATATACGCGAATTAATAGATTTACATAACCAGGCTGAACAATTGGTTTACCAGACAGAAAAAAATATCAAAGAATTTGATGATAAGTTAAATGATGATGACAAAAAGAAATTATCTGATGCGGTCGAACAATTGAAAAAGGTAAATAGTGATTCAAGTAAAAGTGATATTCAATCCTCAATTGACTCTTTAAACACTGTTTGGAGTGAGCTAGCAACAAAATTATATGATGAAACAAAAGCAACTCCTGGTGATGATCAAAATGAAGATGAAAAAAGCAAAGGAAGAGGTAAGTCCAAGGGAAAAAAGGAGGCTGAAATTGAAGATGCGGATTTTGAAGTAGTGGACTAAACTAAATTGAAAACCACATTAAAAATCATTCCAAATGGATCTTTCATATAACAGTATTTCCCCTTTCCTCCTGTCTCTCATCATTATAATCAATTACTAAATCACTTATCCGCTTTGGATGAACTTCTGACTCATATTTGATATGGGAAAGCATCCATATCTCATCATAGATCTCAAAAGGTCGTTTGTCTTGCTTAAGGCTCCATCTCTTTGCAAATCTCTTTCGTCCAAGAGAAATATCAATGTCCAAATATATCTTGAAGTCAAAAAGATTCACTAGTTGTGGCTTGTAAATAAATATGCCCTCCAGAATAACAAGAGAGTATTTTTTTTTGGACTCTGAAACGGCTCTGATTGCGTCACTATAGTTAATTATCAGTTCGTAATACTTATTCAAATCTTCTTCATCCCATGAGCCAGATACAAATGCTTTGTAGGTTTCACTTACAATAGCTGGATTATTAAAATTGTCAATATCGAGACGATCATTTTCGATTTTATGTTGTGTAAAATACTTGGACACAGACTTGGCAAAAGTTGTTTTCCCCGAACAATCAATTCCATTGATTCCAACTACAAAGGA
>ENA-ORDI01000145-ORDI01000145.1-marine-metagenome-genome-assembly--contig:-NODE-145-length-48566-cov-7.528450_pt1 | contig 48566 bp, 46 predicted proteins | sample MGYA00248628_ERZ508525 | MGnify/ENA primary metagenome ERZ508525 (study PRJEB26195, sample SAMN05422138) | marine metagenome | isolation source: East of Porto Seguro, South Atlantic Ocean | place... | reverse complement strand
AACGCCAATGCCGCGGAAGCCGAGGGTTTTGACTGCCTGCTCGACCTGTTCAGCTGCGAGGTCAGGATATTGCAATGACGCAGTCGCAAAGGCGATGAACCGATCCGGTTGCGACGCGCAGAACCCGGCCAGGGCCTCGTTCTGCACCCGGATCAATTCGGCGACGGCATCGCGGTCGGCCTGGTACCAGTAAGGATTGATGCTGAGCGCCTGGACATCGACGCCCGATCGATCCATCTGCGCCAGACGGTCGCCGATATTGGACCACAGAAGACCCGGCGATTCCAGTGAGCGATTGATCAGTTGCGCAGCCTCCGGGACGATGCAATGCGCATGGATGTCCACGGTCTTGACTCTCTTCCCACTAATGACGACCTCGCGGCGGGCTTGCGCAGGCACCTGCCCCGAGCCGCCGCCCGCACCAGCGTTGGCGTCAATCTCACAGTCGACAAAGGCCAAATTCGGGCCGGTATTCCTGCTTCCGCTAATAGGCATTTCCGTTCCTCTCATTCTTATGATAGTTGTCGCTGGTTGCGAGAGTTGTCAAATATTCTCGCCCACGTTCACTATTCGCCGATAGCGCTGTTCGGTACAGCTTACAGGGGCACTTCGTCTTTTAGGCCGAAGCCGGTGACGGGCACGAGCACAGTATCGTTTTCCCGGATGACGCCTTGCTTCGCGATCTCCTCGAGGCCCGCGAACGCGGCCGCCGACGTGGGCTCGGCGAATATACCTTCCTGCTCCGCCAGAGCATGTTGCATCTTCACGATGCTTGATTCCTCGACCGCTACGGCGGTCCCTTCCACCTGGCGCAGGATATCGAGGATCTGCTCTTGTCGAGAGGGCGCCGCTATGGCGATACCGCCGGCCACCGTTCTCGAGACTGTCCCTGGGTTCCAGGCTTGGCTCGTGAAGGCAGCGACCAGGGGCATGACGCTACGCGCCTGAACGCAATGGAGCCTGGGTATCTTATCGGTGCGTCCCGCGGCTTGCAGCTCGCAAAATCCCTTGAAGGCGCCTATGAATAGGGAGCCGTTGCCCACGGGGAAGACGATGTGGTCGGGAAGCGCTCCATCAAACTGTTGCGCCACCTCGTAGGCGAAGGTTTTCGTGCCTTCGGCGAAGTAAGGGCTCAACATGTGGGATGCGTAGACCAGGCCGTGTTGTCGATGGTAATCCATGGCCGCCGCGGTTACGGCATCCCGGGGTCCTTCGATAGGGTGAACTTCGGCGCCATAAACCTTGATCTGCCGTAGCTTGGCCTGCGGAGCGTCGGCGGGCACGAATACGTGGGCCTTTATGCCGGCGCGAGCTGAGTAGGCCGATACTGACGCCCCGGCGTTTCCTGACGAGTCTTCAACGAGCTCGGTCACCCCGTGATCCATGGCGACAGAAATCATCACCGCGGTGCCCCGGTCCTTGAACGACCCTGTCGGATTCAAGAATTCCAGCTTCCCGTGCAGACGCCGCATGCCCAGATTCTCACCAAGGGCCTTTAGGTGTACGCACGGGGTGCCCCCCTCTCCCAGAGAAACACCGGAACTTGAATCGTGCACCGGGGTCCGGGCTTCGTAGGTGTCTGAATTTCCAACTGGCTTGTGGTCATCGAGGTACTCGACGTCCAGCGGTGCGGCGCAGTCGCGACAAACATCCGTTGACATATCGGCCGGGCGGGTTCTGCCGCATCGAGGGCAGCGCAACACGATGTGTGACAATCGATCGCTCCAATACGTAGCTATCTAATATGAGATTCCCGGGTGATGGGGGAACGTTAGCACCTGCCCCGAATCCCGTCAAACGCCACAAAAGTGCGTCTTACCCCAGGATGTATAATCGTTCAGTTCGATCGTTTCTAGGTAAATCTACTTCATGTCCATCTTCAATCAATCACAAGCGAGAGGCGCTACATATGGTCCGTTGGAAAGATATTCATCCAAATGAACAAGCTAGTCTAAAGGAGCGGCTAGATGGAAGATATTCGGCGCCCTTTAAACAGACACCTTGGGTAGAAGCTCCGAAGTTGATCTATGCCCGGATCGCCATCGTAACGACGGCTGCGATCCATCGGTTTGACGACCGGCCATTCACGGGTCACGAGGGAGATTATCGAATCATACCCGGCGATATCGACTATAAAGATCTGGCGATGACGCATTCCAGCACAAATTTTGACCGCAGTGCATACCAACAAGACGTGAATGTGTGTTTTCCGCTGGACCACCTGAGAACTTTGATCGACTTGCAGGAAATAGGCTCTGTCGCGGATTGGCATTATTCTTTCATGGGATCAACCGCGCCGGAACGGATGGAGCCTGCCGCGACAGAGGTTTCACGACTCCTTGTCGGAGACAACGTCAATCTAGTTCTCCTCATCCCCGTTTGACCCGGTTGCACCTACGCCGTGGGCGTGCTGTCACAATACATAGAACGAGCCGCGAACGACGGTGGCGCCGGTATCGCGACGGTCCAGGTGAGCTTAATCAGACCAGTTACAGAGGCGGTACGGCCACCTCGGGCATTGTGGGTGCTGGGCGGCCGCTGGGTCCGCCAGACCGCCCAGATGTCCAATTAGACGTATTGCGCCAAACGTTGGGATTGGTGGATCAGCCTACCGCTCCCGCGTTGATCGACTATCCCGACAACATTAACGGCGACGATATCCCTTCCGAAGAGGGTTGGTCCTGCCCAGTAACTTTCCCAGACGTTGAACCAAGTACCCAGTCAGAATCGTTAAAGGCACAACTGCGTACAGAAGCGCAACTGCTGCGGCCATGGTTCGATGAAGGACTTCGCGTACGAGGCCGAACTACGGTCGGAACGAGCGGTAAGGACGCCGATTCGATCGGCGAGATGCTTGAAATCTTGGTGACATTCTCTGCGGACGCCGGCATGACAGTTCCGGATGGTTACAATCACCCGATGCCCCAGTTGCTACGTTATCTCGCCGCCGATATCGGAGCCTTTTATTCCGAGGCGGCAATCTCAAAACCCGGCGTGAGGTTCCCCTCCCCAACGGATCTGGAAGAGTGGTTTTTCTTAGAAACCGTCGCAGGCGATGTCTTTTATCAGGTCCGGGAAAGGCTCTTGAGCGCGGACATGATCGTGCTCATAGCTAACGGACTAGATGACGATGAGATTGATAGTCGATTGGTTCTCATGGCAGGCACCACTGCACACATGGCTGACGAGGTCGTTCGTAAGCCCGGAATAAGTCGAGAACTGCTGCAAGATTCAGCTGAGGCGTTCCGAGCCGGTCTGGTGGGCCGCTTGTCTCGATCGATTGTTCCAATAGCTATGCGGGACCGGCGAAGTGAACGGGATAAATCCGCCGGTGCTTTTTAACTTCAAACAAAACTCTTGAGTCTGACAGCTTGACTCAAAACGGGCGCGACTTTGATAACGACGGCGAGTAGCCCCCTTTCGTAAATGGGGGTTGGTGGGATTTAGGGCCCCTCCTCGTAAAACTGCCGGGGTGAGCGGGCCGGGAAGGGCTGGTAGGGGTGTTGCTTCAGGGCATCCTCGTTCAACTCGATGCCCAAGCCGGGGCCTTGCGGGATGCTTATATACCCGTCCTTGACCTGGAAGGGATTGTGGGCGATCTCCTGGCCGAACCCTTCCAAGTTCACGAAGTACTCGGTAATGAGGAAGTTGGGTATGTTGGTGGACACCTGCAGCGTCGCCGCCAGTCCCACCGTGGTGCTGTTGTAGTTATGGGGTGACACCACCACGTAGTACGGTTCGGCCATGGCCGCGATCTCTTTCAGCTCCAGGATACCGCCGACGTTGCACACGTCCGGGTTGATGATGTCGGCGGCCTGTTTCTCGAAGATCTCCCGGAATTCAAACTTGGTGTACAGCTCTTCACCGGTGACGATGGGGATGTTAATCTCACGCTTGACCGCCGCCAGCGCGTCGACGTTTTCGGCCAGCACCGGCTCCTCGTACCAGAATGGCCGGAACTGTTCGATGTTCCTAGCGATGCGCACGGTGTGCATGGGGGCCAGGCGGCGGTGCATCTCCACCAGTATCTCCGCGTCCGGTCCCACGGCTTGGCGCACCGCGGCCACGTTTTCCACCGCCGCTTCCTCTACTTCCCGGCTGACGTAGCTACGCCAGGGACCGGGAATCGGGTCGAACTTTAGGGCGGTGAAGCCCATCTCAATCACTTGGGATGCCTTCTCGGCCAGGGCCCCAGGCGTCTTGGCGCCCTCGGACCATCCGTTGGCGTAGACCCTTATCTTGTCCCGGCAAGCTCCGCCCAACAATTGATGCACAGGGGCTCCCAGCTTCTTGCCGGTTATGTCCCACATGGCCTGCTCAAGACCGCTTATCGCGCAATAAAAATCCATCGCCCCGCGACGTCCGGCGATGTCGTCGTAGGCCACCTGGGTGAAGTGCTTGATGTTGAAAGGGTCCCGGCCCACCAGGTAGCGCTCCAGTTGATCGACATGAGCCACTATTTGAAGGTCCCGGTCCGACTGGGTGTAACACTCCCCCCAACCGTGGATGCCTTCGTCGGTGTCAAGTTTGACGAAGCACAGGTTCTTCCCAACTCCCGGATGGGCGAGGAAGGTGGTCACTCCGGTGATTTTCAATGGATGTCTCCTTAGGCCGATATGCAGTACCCCGATAAGTCGCGGACGCTCTCCGGATACTAGTGGGCGCTGATGTAAGCGTCAAGGGCACGAGTTAAGCCGGCGTCTCTGGTATCATTAGTAGTTGAATTCCCACATGAAATCGGTACTAGAAATCAATATCTCGCCCGTGAAATCCCTGGGTCTGGTCAATGCCGGCACGGTGCATGTTGGCACGAGCGGCATCATGGAAGACCGGCGGCTCTTTTTGTTGGACAATCGTGATAGACTGGTGACCCAGAGAGAGATGGGGCGGCTGACGCGAGTAAAAGCTGATTACCGCGGCGATCCGGATTGGCTTAGTTTGGTTATACCCGGTGGCGCTACGATCGAAGGACGGCTGGAACTCGGAGAGCCGGTGGCAACCAAGCTGTGGGGCCGCGATGTGATGGGGTCGGTGGTAATCGGGGATTGGGCCGACGCTCTCTCGGACTTTTGCGGTCAGACCGTTCGATTGGTCCTCTCAAGCGCTCCAGGGCAATGCTTCGATGAATATCCCATCTCGTTACTGTCTCAAGCCTCATTGGATGTGTTGAACGGCCAAGCGGATAATACGGTGTCTTTGGATGTCCGTAGGTTCCGTCCAAACTTTTTGATCGGTGGATGTGAGCCCCACGAAGAGGACACCTGGCTAGGCGAAACCATACAGATCGGAGATGATATGCTCCTTCAGGTGGTGGCCAGAGACCCGAGATGCGCCATCACTTGCCTTGATCCAGACACTGGGCAGGCGGATTTCGAGACCCGGGAGTTGATCGCGCAGTACCGGCCCAGTTCGGGAGCAGTATATTTCGGGGTATATGGAATCGTAGAACATCCTGGTAACGTCTCTATCGGAGACCAAGTTAAAACATCCATCAATGCCTCTTCGTAGAGTATAGGAGAAGAGCCTGATGCCCGATGAATTAATGATCTTTTCAGAGAAGCCTCAAGCCAAGTATCTGATAGCGGGCTGGCGCCGCCAGTGGTCCGACGGCGGACGGGTGTCCGGAGGATTGACCAGGTACCTGATCGAGAAATTAGGCGCCAAAAAGATCGGAGAGATGAGTCCGGCAGTCTCTCACGACTGCTATCCCTTTCAGGTTGCGGGGACCCACGATACGTTCCGCCCCCTGGCGGCCTACGAGGACGGACTGCCCACCAAGGACATGTACAGGGAAAACTATTTCTACGACGCGGGCAACGGGCTGATCATCTTCAGGGGAGAAGAACCCTGGTTCCACATCGAGATATTCGGCCAAGCCTTCTTCCAGGCCGTCAGTGAGCTGGGCATCCAGACCACCGTGGCCGTGGAAGGAGTCAACGGCCCGGTTCCGCCGGAGATGGAAAGACGGGTCACTTGCGTCTACAGCAAGGCCGAAATGAAAGAGGACCTGGACAAGATCGGGGTGCAGTTTTCCAGCTACGGCAGCGAAGGGCGCAGGGGCCCTACCATAGCTATGGCGCTGGTGACGCTGGCCCATTTCGAACATCCGGACGTGGACATGTTCCGCTTGGGGTCCATGGCCCCCATGTATCCCTTTTCCACCAACAACGAGCAGGTGGGGATCACCAGGGACCACCGGTCTTATTACGATATTATGCGCCGGCTGAAGTCTATGTTCGACCTTGATATCGACTTGTCGGAGCTTCAGGAACTGGGAGAGGCCGAGTCGCGGCAGTTGACGGAAACCTTGGAGAAAATCAGCTCCAACAACCGGGAGGCCAGGCAGCTCATCGAAAGCGTTCGGTCTGACTACAGCTACACGCCCTTCGAGCAGTCGGTGAGTCTTGACCCGGCGCTGGACAAGACTTTGGAAGATATTCTGCGCAATATGCCCGAATAGTCCAAGCACTTCCCAAGCTCAGCCATAGCTGTTTTACGCTCCCAGGCGTACATTTCCCTACCGCTGGGCGGACTTTTCCCCGCGAATGTGCATCGATTCGCCATAAAGCACGAATGGCATAGTAGGCACAAGTATATATTACTTATTGACAGGGTATGGTGCGCCGCACATATCTGGTAAAATAAGAGTCGGTGCGAGTTTAGGTTTCTGTTACATCGGACGACCTCAACTGGACCAATACAACACATAGGGAGGCCATCCGAATGGCGATTTCAGACAAAGACCTAACTTGTAGAGACTGTGGAGCTGTTTTCACTTTCACAGCCGGAGAACAAGAATTTTTCGCGTCCAAGGGGTTCACCAACGAGCCTAGCCGCTGCCCGGCTTGCCGGTCCGCCCGGCGGAACCAAGGCGGGGGCTACGGCGGGGGCGGGGGCGGTGGTGGTGGTGGATACGGTGGACCACGAGAGATGCACCCCGCGGTGTGCGCCCAGTGTGGCATCGACACCGAGGTCCCCTTCCTGCCCAGGGGCGACAAGCCGGTCTATTGCAGCGACTGCTTCAGCTCGATGAGGCGGTAACAGCTACGTAAGTTAAAGAAGCCGCCATTTAGGCGGCTTCTTTTTTATTACGGTAGGGCTTGATACTCGGAGTCCGCTATTGGACCCTTTTTAGGAATCTTCAACAAGGTCTGGCCGCCTCTGTACTAACTTGTGCACAGAGGTTGTTGAGAATCGAGCTAACGGCTTATTCTTGAGAATCAAAAGGTCAACCAGTGAAAGCGAAAGGGGCAGCCTCTAGGCTGCCCCGTTTTCTATGATTAAAGGTCCAACTGCTTCCGGAAAATGCGATTTCTATCTTGAGGCCAGGCTACCCCGGCATTCCGCCTAGGATTTCCTTATCAATATGTCAGATCCGTCGAGACGGACCTCGAACACCTTTATCGGCTCAGTGGCTGGGCGGCCGGTCGCCTCTCCCGTGGTCACGTTGAATCTCGCGCCGTGCAAGTCGCAACGTACTTCTTCCCCCTCCACCTCTCCCGCCGATAGCCGGTATCCTTGATGATTGCACCAGTTGTCGCAGGCGTGAATCACCCCATCGACATTTACCAGCAGAACTTCCTGGCGGTACCCTATCTTCACGGCTTTCATCTCGCCGGGCGGGATATCACTGACGTCGGCCACCCTTATAAACTCTGGATCAGCGATGGCGAGTAACCTCCGGGACAGCATTTATTTGTTTGGAGCGGGCGATGAGATTCGAACTCACGACTTTTTGCTTGGGAAGCAAACACTCTACCACTGAGTTACGCCCGCATTGCCTGTTCGATGATAAGTCGCCCCGTTTTCCGTGTCAACGCCACTGGGGCCGGTCGCTACGGTTTGGCGGTCATCAGCCACTCTTGCTGGAGTGCCGGGCCGGTCAACCCCCCGGCGTATAAAAGAAAAAGCCCGTCGTCACCAAAGGGCGAACGGTCCATGTATGCGATAATAGATTTCGCGTTGCCCGGTCCACTCTGGGTGACGCCACGCCCTCGGGGTGTTCATACCACCGCCGGGGGCACTTGCTTTTGGGCGCAATGTAAACTTGGGACAAGATCACGTCAGTCTAATCCAGCCGTGGGGTATTCCTGATTATGGCATCCCTATCAATTTTAATCGCCATCGGGGCATTCTTGACATCGATCTTCACCTACCTGGGCCGAAATCGCCCGTACCTTGGCGTACAGTAGATTAAATGCCCAGCCTCCAAATATGAAGGGCTGGATGAACCGATAGTGTGGGAGATCGTAGTTGCTAACGTAGGCGAAATACCCGCGACAAACGTTAAACTGGACCTAACCTATTCGGTGTCAGAGTTCGAGCCCTCTAGCCATCAGTTAGGTGCGATCTTCCCCCACCAGCAGGCGACTACCACGGTTGACGTGCCGCAGACTGCATTCTACGTTCCTGCATTACTGAAGCAGACGAGGGAGATCACTCCAGAAGGGGGAGTTCGAACTCGGTCCACTTTTAGTCGTGAGTCCATACCCATGACCGTCCATTGTAAGATCACCTATACCCAGCCGCCGGTTTTATTCGGATTGAGCTTTAGGGAATTCCATACCAACCAGCCTATAACTATAACCAAAGAGGGGACCGCATTCTCCTCACAGTCGGAAAGGGCAGATATAAGGTAATAGATCGAGTTCAACGAAAAGGCTATAGCCGGTCACTGAGCGAAATCCGTTTGTGGGAGTCCAAAGCCCGCTCGGCTGCGGTACTGGCGGCATATCTTTGGAGCATGGTTCTGGAGCGCCACTCCGCCAGAGCCATTAAGTCCAATTCACCATCGAGAAATTACAGTAGATAACTGGACAGGTTTTGGGGTGGTTCGTAGCTACGGAAGCACAGCGTTGCGAGCGCGGGGCTTGGGAATCACGTGCTAGCAAGTAACATTCTGAGGTTGTACTAGACACGTCGGACCTTTGCTACTTATCCGGCTGGTTCTGCTAAGAAAACTGGAAGGAGCCGATTGGCTTTCTCTTGGTATTCCTGATAAGTAGGGAATGCCAAGACCGCTAAATCCCAGAGCCGTTGCCGCTCGGCTGGGTCTACAACCTCTCTGACCCGCATCGCATACACTTCAGTTTTGTCGCGAATCTCGACGTACGGCTCTGCCTTCAGATTGTGATACCAAAAGGGATGTTCCGGCGCTCCAGCCTTGGAGGCCACCAAGATATAGCTGTCCCCGTCCACTACCCTCATCAGCGGAGTCTTACGGGTAGCGCCTGTCTTCCATCCTTTGTTGGTCACAATTATTACTGACAGACCCGTGTCCATGAAAGTTGAACCCTCGGTGCCCCCGCTACTTTCGTATCGTTCAACCTGATTGGATACAAATTGCCAAGGACTTGGTATGTATTCACTCATGGTTAACTCTTCTTCGCGTTTTTGGATCGCCCCAGATTCGCCGGGGCTTTGTTCTTATTTGCCTACGGCAGTTATTTCTGTCCGAACAAAGGCAGCGATACATAGGTGTAAAAATAACAACCCACGCATATGTCGAGAACGCCGTCTAACAAATTGAAGGCCAATAGTGCCAGACCTACCCCGATTGCAATTGTTGGATCTACGAAAAATAATCCAACTGAACTGGCAGCAAAGATAAACCCTACTCTCACCGCAAATATTTTGGGAGCCTTGTCCATCTGCTTCGGAGTCATCCTAAGCCGACGAGTGAGTTGGTGTCCCAACCAGCCGATTGGACTGAGGTTGTGGGTGAACACCCTCACAGCGTAGTCGCCAGCAAGTAACAACATCAGTATGAATACACTTGCGGTTGATACCAAAGAAAGCACCGAGTACGACGCTATGATGACTGCCGTAATAATTGCGGAAGACCTCACAACATTCTTGTCAATCCGTTCATTTGACATTGGGCAGGCTAACGATTTGATTCCCATTACCAACACTCGCCTACAGAAATAAGGTGGATTACTGAATGAACGGATCGAACTTTTCTCCCCTGCTGGCAGTGGTCAGAATTACAGCAGATAACTGGACAAGTTTTGGGGTGGTTTGTAGCTACGGAAGCACAGCTTTGAGAGCGCGGGGCTTGGGAAGCAAACACTACACTGAGTTACGCCCACGCTGCCTGTTCGATGATAAGTCGCCCTGTTTTCCGTGTCAACGCCACTGGGTCCGGCTGCTAGGGCTTGGCGGTCATCAGCCACTCTTGCTGGAGCGCTGGGCCGGTTAGCCAACGCTCGTGGGCTTCCTGTCTGCCTTCGGGTACTTGGACTCCCAGCCCGTCGGCCAGGCGGGTCATGAAGTTGAACGTGCAAGTGATTAGCACTACCGAGAGGATCTGTTCGTCGGTTAGGCCCAGCGCCCGCAGTCCTTTAACGTCGGCCTCGCTCATGTTTGTTGGCTCCCGGGTAAGTTTCACGGCGAAGTCCAACATGCCGCGCGTTTCCGGATCCAGATCGGCCTTGGTGTAGTCGTGCATGATGTGGCTGGCCAGTTGGGGGTCGTCGGAGTGCTGACGGAGGAACCCTCCGTGAGCCATGGTTCAAAAGCGGCAATGGTTGTAAACCGACACCGCCGTGGCGATGGCCTCTTCCTGCACCCTGGTAAGCGCGGAAGATCCGAAGGTTACCGCCTGGTTCAGAGCGCCAACCGCCTCCATGGCCGAAGGCAGGATGGACATAACTTTTATGACGTTGGACATGGGGACGTCTTCTTCGCGTATCCAGGACATGGTTATTCTCCTCTCCTGATGGGGATGAATAGTAACCCGATGATTATACAGGTGAGGAGGAGAGGCCGGTTGTCCCAGCGCGGTGGTTGGTTCGACAAGCTCACCACGAACGGTTAGGGAAGATGGGCGTGAGCGGTTCGGCAAGCCCACCACGAACGGGGAAGTGACGCCGGAGGAATGCTTGGAAGGGCCGAGGTCAGGCGGAGGATTGCTTGATGAGTGAGGACTTGAGCTTGTTCAGAGCGGTGCGTTGGAGGCGGGACACGTGCATCTGGGAGATGCCGAGCCGCTTGGCGATGGCGCTTTGGGATAGCCCCGAGAAGAACTTTAGGTAAATGATGACCTGCTCGCGGGAGTCCACTCCATCTAGCGCCAATTCCAGGTCTACCCGGTCGGCCAACCCCTCTAGGTCCGGGTCTGGGACCCCCATATAGTCCAGGATGCTGGACACGTCTTCGCTGTCGTCCGATTCGTATTGGGCGTCTAAAGATAGGGGTTTGCCGAACCGCTCCACTTCAAAGGTTTCGGCTATTTCCTCGATGGAGAAGCCTGTATCCTCGGCTATTTTCGGCACCGTGGGAGTGTGTCCCAGGTTTTGGGTGAGTCCTACCACCGCCCGGTCCACGGCCATTTTTTGGCTCTGAAGCTTTCTGGGCACCTTCACGGCCCAGCCGTGGTCGCGGAAGTAGTTTTTAATCTCGCCTACGACGACCGGCACCGCGAAAGAGATGAAGCTGCTGCCCAATTCAGGGTCGAACTTCTTGATGGCTTTCAACAGCCCGATGGTTCCCACTTGTATCAGGTCTTCTTGGGGCTCTCCGGAGTTGTGGAAACGCTAGCACAACCGCTTGACCAGAGCAAGATGGTCCACGACCAGGCGTTCTGCCGCTTCCGGATCTTGGGACATCCGGTAGAGAGCCAGCAACTCCTTGGTCCCCTCTGATTTGCCCTTGGTTCCCATCTTGTACCTTCCCCGTTACCTATAACCGGCCGGGCGCCCCGTATGAGCAGATCAAACCCGGCGTTGGATAGAAGACCATTCAGCCGGTTTCCACCGTGTTGTATTTGGCAATCCGTATCATAGGGTCTTCGTTGGCTCCCCCACCAAACTCCACTTCATCCATCAAGCTCTCCAGAAGAGCCTTGCTTTCGACCATGTCATCCCCGGTCAGCGATACGGTGTAACTGATCTGGTTAGGGACGAGGATCTCCAGTTTGTTTCCTTCCACGATGAACTGTAATGCCAACTCTCGGGTAGCCGAGGCCGCGGCATCTTGGGAAATCCATTCCATAGCCAGGCTGAAGACTTCAGAGGCGGCTACTCTCAACTGTATGACTTCATCATAATTAAACGACATATTGCCGGCGATCACGCCTATCGTGGCGCGAACGACGGCTAGATACTCTGAAGATGGCGGGAGTTTAATTTCAATGACGTCGGACAAAATCAACCCTGAGGAAGCTCCCTTCCCGATTCCATTCCGGTCTATCGCCATAACCACACTCGCGACTCCAATGCTGGTCTCAGGACCGGCTTGGCGAACCAAACTAAGGCGAATGGTTCTTGCGGGCGCGGCCTGTAATCTCTATATCAACAGATTAGTGCTTGCTCAAACCTGTTTTCGGCCCAATTATCAGTGGCGGTTATGTTCGCCAGGGCGTCTGGATTATAGCAGGCAATCTGTCCCGCCTACTAACGGAGAGGCCGGAAGAAGGCGCGGATGTCCTCTACCAGCAAGTTGGGCTCTTCCAAAGCCGCGAAGTGTCCGCCCCTGGGCATCTGGGTCCATCGCTGTAGGTTGTATGACCGTTCGGCCCACTCCCTGGGCGGGTGGCTGAGTTCTTTGGGAAAGACCGCCACGCCGGTGGGGACCCTTATCATCTCGTCCTGTTTCAATTCCCAAATGGTCTGCTGGGTCTCGTAGTAGATGCGGGTAGACGAGTTGATCGTCTGGGTGGCCCAGTAGATAGTGATATTGGTCAGCAGTTCGTCCTTGCTGAAACTGCGCTCCACGTCCCCGTCGCAATCACTCCAGGTACGGAACTTCTCGACTATCCAGGCTGCCAGACCCGCCGGGGAATCGTTCAAGCCATAGGATAGGGTTTGAGGCTTGGTGCCTTGGATGTGGGAATACCCACCCTCGGCCCGCTGCCACCGGTCGCGGTCCGCCTGGTAGTCTTCTTCCGGTTTTGAGATGGGACGCGATCCGGGACCCAAGTAGGGGACCGGCCTGGTCACCGACGTCTGATGGATGCCTATGACGTTTTCGGGATAAGAGAAGCCTAGCCTGGCGGTCACACTTGCTCCCCAGTCGCCGCCCTGGGCTCCGAACCGCTGGTACCCCAATCCCTCCGTCATCAGCTCCGCCCATAGGTCCGACACTTTGAATACGCTCATACCGGGCTGGAGCGCGGGTTGGGAGAAACCGTAGCCCGGCATGGAAGGGACCACCACATCGAAAGAGTCTTCGGCGGAGCCGCCATGGCCGGCCGGGTCCGTAAGCAGGGGTATTATTTCCAGCATTTCAAAGAACGTGCTGGGCCAACCGTGGGTGATGATCAAGGGGAGCGGGTTAGGGCCGCTGCCGCGGTGGTGTATGAAGTGAATGTCTAAGTCCTGGACAGTAGCCCGGAAATGGGGCAGAGCGTTTATCGCTTCTTCCCGTGCCCGCCAGTCGAATCCGTCAACCCAATAATCCACCAACTCCTTGACGTAGCCGAGGTTGGAGCCGTAGTCCCAGCAGGAATCGGGAATCTCGCCAGGCCAGCGGGTGCGCTCCAGCCGCTCCCTCAGGTCGGCTAGGACGGAGTCCGGGATGTGTATCTGGTAGGGTTTAACTTCCATATCCGTCAGTCCTTTTTACTCCCTGGCGTTAGATCGGCAATGTGTCTTCGGTGCGGTTGTCGGGGAGGTCGATGACGAAGGTGTTGGCGTTGAAGGCCAGTAAGGCGTAATAGCCCATCAGATTCACCAGGTTCGTTAGGCCGTGCACGCCAAACTGCTGAACTCCTGCCTCGTAGGTGGAATCGCTGACCTTGTGGGTTCGGAAAAAGTCCCGGCCCAGGTTCACAACGGCCGCTTCGTCGGCGCTCAAGTTGGGCAGGTCGCGCCCGTCCCGCATGGCGTCCACCAAGGCATCGCTCAAGCCTGCCTGGCGTCCGGAAGCCGCGTGGGCGTTCCAGATGTACTGGCAGTCCAGTTCCCGGGCCGTGGTAAGCATGGCCAGTTCCTGGACGTTGGCGGGCAGACCTGAACCTTGGCGCAGATAGGCCGATAGGTGATTAGTCCGTTGAGCTATCTCCGGACTGTTGAGGGTTACCGACCCGGGACCGCTGGTGGGTGGGCCGCCTCTCTCCTTGACTACTTGGTCGAACAGATCACGGTATTTCTCGGGTACGCTTTCCCTGGTAGGTATCGGCGCTCTAGCCATTTTGGCCCCCTTTTTCGCCATTCAGAGACGTTAGTGAAGAATGTAATCTGGCCCGCACAGGTTGGTTAGGCGAGGCGGCCTTAACGGTACTAGCCGGAAAATGGGATGTCAATGGTGGTGTGTATGGGCGGCGGATCATCCACTTGGCCGATAAATGAGCTTCTTGAAGCCTCCAACCTTTGACAGGAGGCCGTCCGAATCATGGTGGCGATTGGACCCGGCCCCGAGGCATCGCAAGTCCAGCAGCCAGCAGCGTCAGCGCTGCTATCGAACCGATAAAGAACCCCGGCAGATAGGAGCCGGTCAGGTCCCGCAGGCTTCCCACCATTACGGGGGCGATGAACATGCCCAAACCGGAGAAGGTTAACAACGAACCCCAAACCACCGCGACACGCTCCGGGTCGTTCCTGACCAGTTCCATCGTTCGTGATAGCAAGGTGGGCACGTACAGCCAAGACCCAATCCCGACTAATATCAGACCCAAGTAGATCCCGGTGGCGCTGCCTAAAAGGAAAGAGGCGGGACCGCCGATGGCCAGCAAGATCCCCGGCCAGATGAAGTAGCTCCGGGGCGTGCCGAATCTCAAGGGCAAGAAGCCGCCAAGCAAAACGGCGAATACTCCGATGAAGGGCAATAGCCCGGTTGCAAAGCCTGCCCCTGTTGGCGTCATGCCACGGACTTCCGTGTAAAAAGCCGGTAGCCACGCGGTTAGGGCGGTGTATTGGACCAACACTCCGCCGTCAGCCAAGAGCAACAGTACGATCTGCCGGTTTCGGATGAGACGCGGGATCGCCCTGAAGGACATGGAGCCGGACTTTCGAACCGAGTCCCCCGGCACTTTCCCCAGAACGGTCCAAGCGGCTGCTCCTACTAAGCCGATCGCTCCGAAAACGCTCAGAGAATTCTGCCATCCCAGGACCCCGGCGAGAGGTGCTGCCGTGGCAATGCTGATGGCGATTCCCAGGCTCAAGACCGCGGTGTTCAATCCGTTCATCACCAAGACTTCCTTGGGCCTGAACCATCGCAGCAAAAGGGGGCCGGTGGTTATCAATACCAAAGCGAACCCAAGACCAAACGACAACCGTAGCGCCAAGAGGGAGAGGTAGTTAGGAGCTAAGAACGACAACGTCATGAGGCCAGCCAGCCACCAACCCAGAGTATAGGACCGGGCGATGCCCAACCGGCTGATCACCACTCCGCCAGGCAGTCCGAAGCCGGCGGCTACCAATAGGGCCAGCGCGATCAGCAGGCCGGCCGACCCGCGATTAATCTCATAATCGCGGATGACATCCCCCAGCAACGGGGAAATCGTGAACAGATTCAAGCCCACGGAGAAGTGGGCCGCCATGACTAGACCGGCGATCAAGAACCGGTATCGTCTCGGCGGCAAGGCCTCGGTGCGAGATGAGTATTCAGAGACGCTGGTCATGTGTCCCTCAGGTGGCGTCGGCGTTGGTCACGATGGGCTAGCCAATCGAGCCGAGGAACATAGTATCATCCTCCAGGAGCTACCTCCGGGCTGACTTAGGGCTAACTTCTACGGGTTACCTCTTTTATCATCCCCGATATCACCAGTTCGGGTGATTTCCAGCGGGCTGTTGAGACACATACTGAGCGCAGCCGAGATTTAAAGGACCAGGACAAAGCGGGCACGAAGCGATAACTCGCCAACCAAATGCCTGAGAAGTCCAAACCCGATGGGGCGATGGTCTCTTTTGAATCCGGGAGCATACAAACCGATACAGAATCCTGGCAAGCGCGAGGTGAGCTATGACACAGCTGGACTCACGGGTGGGAACCATCGACTTTATTGGCGAAAAGAAGGTTCGGGTTGGAGGTAAGGCGGCAAAAGGGGAGGATAGGGTGGATATCGTTGCCGGCCTGGCCGGATATCTGGCGAAGCTGGGCTTGGCGGACGGTGAGTTAGACCAAATGATCGCCATGTTGCAAAGCGGACGGCGGGAGGACCCCACCGAGGAAATGTCAAAAGAAAGGCCGATGGAAGGCCACATGCCACAAGGCCGGCCCAGTGGCACAATCGGTGTGTTCCTGGCGGAAGAGCAGCAGATCCTCAGAGAAGCATACTATTCGGTGTTCAACTCCCAATCCAATATGGAAATGCTAGGGTCGACCGGCGATACGTCGACAGACTTCCTGGCGGGAATGGTCCAAGCATTAAAGCCCGACGTAATCATACTTGGAGTCAAAGCGGTGCAACCATGCACCGTCGAGAAGTTGCAGGTACTGCGAGAAACCTGTCCCGAGATGGGATTGGTTCTACTGATGGCGATGTACGATGGGCAAGGCATCAAGTCGCTGCGAGAATTCTCTCGAGACTCCTCGTCCGGGTGCGCCTATATCCTGAAGCACACCATAGATACAGTAGAACAGCTTAACCAGGTGGTTTGCTCGGTGGCAGAGGGAAAGATCATAGTGGACCCCATGGTTATGGAAGAGTTGATCCGTACGGGTGACTCCGGTAGCGGCGTCGTGCAGGAGCTGTCTCCCAAAGAGATGGAGGTGTTGGGCTGGCTGGCCAAGGGCTATCGCAACGATACGATTGCCGGACTCCTGTCGCGGGACGTGAAAACCGTGGAACGCCACATCAATAATATCTATAGCAAACTGCAGAACGATAAGTCGGAAGGCCCGGACGCTACGATGCATCCCCGGGTGCGGGCCGCCCTGATGTACCTGAAGGCCGTTGGCCTGCTATCCGGCGCCAACTCTGGTGACGACTGACGATTGAGATTCAGTATCTTAGGTGTTGGCCCTTGGCGGGTCGTCATTATTCTTGATGGATCAAGGCCCCCGGTATCGCTGGGGGCCTTTTCATTTGGCGATTCTCAGGCCGCCGGTAAGCTGCATCCGGGCGGCCTACACTATCCCTATCCCATACGGCTATGAACAAGAAAAAAGGGCCGTTGGCCCACATTCCAACGGCCCCTGATCCAGAAGATATGAGTAGAAACCGATTCCGGTCTTCTCACAGAGAAACCCGGATCACTGAGACCACACCCCAGCAAACTTAGAATACATCTCAACTCTGCCCCATTAAAGGGAGTCACCAGCTAGTACTCCTGCGATTATCCGGCAAACTCATTGGGGGTTTATACCCGAAATAAACTGGGGACGATTCTGCGTTCAAAGCTAGTCTACCCTATTGTCTAATACCCAGCCTTGCGGCATTCTAGATGAGCGGACTTCGGTCACAAGGCGTGGTCCCCTGGCCGGCTATGCTTACGGCGTAGTTGTGGACCGAGGCTAAAACCGGAAGGCCGATGACGTCGTGGCAATCCCAACTGGAGCAGAGGTATGTGGACAGTGTGCAAGAGTGGAAGCTCCCCTGATTTAACACGCGTGAGCACGTGCTCACCTTTTTACTGTTTGACGACAGATAGATACCTAGGATGGACCATATATGAATAACGACCGGTATGCCAGGAATGGCACGAGAAACGCCGGCCAGCAAGAATTGCTTTCTTATTTGGGCAAGCTTGGCCTGGAACAAGGCGACATGGCTAAATGTCTTCGGTATTTGGACGACCACTTGCCGGATGACCTGATTCAAGTGAAGAACAGTATTGATCTAACGGTTGGCCCGGTTGCGCCCAAACTTCGGAATACTGCCTCAAAGATCCGGAATGTCGGATTGTACCTGGCTGAGGAGCAGCAGGTCCTCAGAGGACCTTACGAATCGTATTTCGGGACCCATTCCGTTATCAAGTTGTTGGGATCGTCGGAGGATCTGGCTGCGGAATCCCTTTTCACCGCCGCGATGGCGGTTAATCCCGACGTGATCCTATTGGGCGTCAAGACGTTGCGTCCGGCGATGTTGGAAAGTCTAAATGACCTCAGAGAAGAGTACAGCGAGGTAGGTCTGGTCCTGCTCGTGTCCTCTTATGACCGCCGAGCGTTCAAGTCCTTACGGTCACTCCCCATCGGAGGGGCCATGGGAACGGCTTATCTGCTAAAACACACCATTGATACCATGGAACAGGTCTCTGGAATCATCAGGTTAGTGGCGGAAGGAAGAATAATCGTCGACCCGAAGGTGATGGCCGGATTGATCGACACTGAACAGACCGTTGAAGCCTCTCGCGGAGCTATCCTGAATAACCTCCCGGCTATGGATACATGGGACGTGGATCCCCCCGTACTGGAAAGTGAGATCCAGGTGGACGCGGATGAAGCGGCCGGTTCGAATCGGCCCGTCCATGGAAATCTGGAAGAGGCTTGTGCCGTCCTTGAGAACCAGGGAATCTGTATCGACCGGGCTGTGTTCGAGGCGCTCGTATGTCTGGCAGCTTCGGGGCTCCTGTCCTCTCTCCCCCGAAACGGGAATTAAGCACCCGATAACGGACCGTAAACGATCTTGATCTAAGAACCAGCCCGTTGGTTGATCCCCGGCTGGGAATTCCGCCCGTTGTCGACTTGGGGCGATGGGCTATCGTGGCTGACATGAATGATTTGAGCGGCCAGGTATCCGGCGCCGAACCCATTGTCTATGTTCACCACCGCCACACCTGGTGCGCAACTGTTGAGCATGGCCAAAAGGGCCGCCAATCCCTGGAAACTTGCTCCGTAACCGATGCTGGTAGGGACGGCGATGACCGGCGCACGCACCAGGCCTCCGACCACCGACGGCAGAGCCCCTTCCATTCCGGCAACAGCGATCACGACCCTGGCCCGCTGCAGCGTCTCCAGTTGGTCTAGCAGCCGGTGGATCCCGGCCACTCCAACATCGAACACCCGCTCCACCTCGCAGCCCATTAGCTCGGCGGTAATCGCCGCCTCCGTGGCCACGGGCAGATCGGCGGTCCCGGCGCAAAGCACCAAAACTCCTGATAGATGTTCCCGGTGTTCACGACGATCGACTATCACGGTCCTGGCCATCTCGTCGTATGTCGCGTCGGGTGCGCCGGCTAAGACCGCCGAGTACATCTCTTGGCTGGCCCTGGTGACCAGAAGAACATCGGACTGCTGGAGGATCGCCTGGGCGATAGTCGCGGTTTGGTTGGGCGTCTTACCCTCGCCGAACACCACCTCGGGAAAGCCGGTTCGGATGGCCCGATGGTGATCTACTTTGGCAAAGCCCAAATCCTGGTAAGGGAGGTCCCTTAGCAGGCCTACCGCGTCGTCAATGGAGAGTCCATCGTTAGCACACCGGCGCAGGATTTCCCGCAAGCGATTTTCGTCGATGATTATTCTCCTGGAGATTGCCGCATCCCCACGTAATAAAGTTGTGCGGCGCAAGAATGAATGGAGTTATGGGTATAACGCAGGCGGCCGTTGCGCAGGACTAATCGTTAGCCCTGGACGTGGCCTCCTTCTTGGTTTTGCTGCTCAGTACCTCGTTCATGCTGCCCGAGCGAAATCCCTCAAGGTCCAGGGTTACGTAGGCGTAGCCGATGGAACGAAAATGCTTTCCGATGCTCGTCCGTACTTCTTCGTCCAAGAGGGCCGGGAAGTCGGCTGGGGTCACCTCGATACGAGCGACTGATCCGTGATGGCGGACTCTGAGTTGGCCTATTCCCAGACCTCTCAAGAACTCTTCGGCCTTGGCGATTCGGGTGAGAGCTTCGACGGATACAGGTGTCCCATAAGGTATGCGGGAAGACAGGCAAGCCTGGGCGGGCTTGTCCCAGGTAGGAAGGTCCATGTCCTTGGACAGCGACCGTATCTCAGCTTTCGTTAGTTCTGCTTCCACCAGCGGGCTGCGGACACCGTACTGTTTGGCTGCGTCAAGGCCGGGCCGAAAGTCTCCTAAATCGTCGGTGTTGGTGCCGTTGGTCACCCACTCGTAACTTTCGGACTGGACGATCTTGTTTATGTGCGAGTAAAGCTCGTCCTTGCAGAAAAAGCAGCGGTTGGGATTGTTTGCCAGGTAGTCTTCCCGCTCTAACTCTTGGGTCTGGATTATCCGGTGGTTGAGTCCCAGTTGCTGCGCCAAGGACACGGCTTCCCGGAGCTCTGAAGGCGCCAAGCTAGGAGAATCGGCGGTTACCGCCAAGGAACGGTCCCCCAAGACCTGGTGAGCGGTGGCCGCCAAGAAGGCGCTATCCACTCCGCCGGAGTAGGCGACGATGACCGAACCCATCTCCCGCAAGATTTCCTTCAGCGACTCCATCTTGGCGGGTGTTTCGACGAGTTGAGAGTTGTGGGCCTTAGTGGACATATAGTCTCCGGAAATATGGGAACTGGGTTTGAGAGGTCAAGCTAGTAAGCTTTGGCCTAAATTATACTCCCTTTCGGATACTATCAACCGGCGGGTAAGTCCGGTAGATCGTAGCCGTGCACCAGACCGTCCACCATGTTTTGTTTTTATTAACTGAGTGCTTGCTTAACTAGCTAGATCGATGTGTTATACCGATACAATGGCGTCTAGCGATGGCTCGAGGATTGCATTCTGCCTGGCGACGCCCGACCGTGATTCCCGAATCGACCCCATGATTAAGCACTAGGGTGACACTATGATGGTCAGTTCATCTGTGAAGAGACTTAGTGTACCTATTCTGCTCTTCATCGCGGGCTCTGCATTAATAGGCGCCGCATTCGCTACAATGTGGCTAGGGTGGCCCTGGTCGCCTCAAGATGAAGATACTCATTTAGTTTTCGACCCATCTCGGTTGCCGTTGTGATAACGATCGCTTTGATGTCGACTTGGGGCTTACTTGCCAATGGTTATCGAATGTGGGTTTCTTTCGTCCTGGTTAGCGTCTTGTTAATGGCTCACTCAATTTTATGGATTATGAGCTTAGGCATTCTGATATTCCTTATCGGTCTCGCTCTATTCGTTATTTCGATCGCCTGGCTGATCGGGATGGCGATCGTGGAAAGCCGCCACTCCCCATAAACGCGCTTCCGTTAAGGCGGCTCTTATTCGGAATGAAGGACTGGGCATTCAGCAAGACTCCTCAGACAAGATGAACATTGAGGCGGAAAGGGTTAGGAAATGACCCTTTCCGTTTATGTAACCGGTCTAGCCCGCATTTCCCATGTTAGAATCGACGCATATCATACGGTTCCTACGGTGGCTGAGATTTGGCAGGTATCATACGGTTCCTTCGGTGGCTGAAATACGGCATGCGAAGTGTCGGGCTGGCTAGCCTCCAGCCGCTCACGCCAATGGCCAATGGCGATACCAAAGTATCAACGGTGAAGGGGGCATTCGAGATACCGAAGGCGCCGGAAGGTGTCGAGTTGATGGAAGACATCGCGCCGGCGCGGTGGATTGAGGAATGCCTCTGGCCCTGGGGGAGCGCCACTGGCATCGAGGGAGTGCGGGTAGGCTCGTTCGTGCCTGATGGATTTGCAGCCTACGCCCGCGTGTTTCACCCTGCCGAACTCCGAGACCGGGGGCATGAGCCGGTCCAGCGGTCCCCGGTCCGATGGTCTACGGTGGCTTCATGGACTGGGCGAACCGTCCATCCTGAGATGCAGTTCGAACGTATTGCGAACCTTTCTGAGCCTTACCAGAGGCCGCCGTGGGGCTCGTATCCGAGATATGGGTGCCTCCCATCTGAAGAGTGCCGCGCGATCGCCAACGTGCTCAGGGGATTCACCTCGACACCCAACCGCTGTTACTTCTGTGTTTGGGAAGGCTGGGGGTTCCTTGATCCAGGCCTCTACAAAAATGCGTCTCGCCTTAGAGTTCCGGGCCGAGACTACCTGCTCTTTCAAGGCCCTCTGGATGCTGTCATGTCGTTTTTGGACCACTTCCCCCGTGGCTGGTCACAGTCGCCGAGCATCTGGTGGCCTGACGATCGAGCTTGGTGTGTTGCAACGGAGATAGACAACCCCGACACGTATGTTGGGGGAAGTGATGCGTGTATCGAGCGAATCCTGAGTTGCCGAGACCTGGAAGCGCTCCCCACAACGACTGAGGCGCGGGCCGACCTCGGGGGGGACACGATCAATATCTGAGAGATACGCCCTGATAGAGTGGGGTGGCGCCTTGCGTTCATGGGCACTGTTTCGCTTAGGCCGTGTCATCCGATTGGTGATTCCGGTAGATCGTAGCTTTCCAGGAGACCGTCCACCATGTCAGTCACCGTGCTCCAATCGTAGTTCTGGAAGGATCGGCCACGGGTAACGAACGGTCCACCGGCGTAGAACATTTCGTATTGTGCTTGCCGGGAGCCGAACTCGGAGCCCACGGCGTCCCAGGCTAGTTTGAAGAGCTTAACTTTGTCTTTGGGCTCGGCCACGGGCGACCGCTGGGTACGGTGTATGAAGGACGCGGTTTCGGGGTTGCCAAAGTCGGCTACCGAGGGCGGCATCATAATCATGCTGGCTCCGCCCAGATCCCGAATGTGGTGGACCATCTGGGGATAGAACTGTTGGCTCAGAACTTGGGTGGCGTAAAGGAGCCCTCGGTCCGGAACGAAGTAAGGCCCGTAAGACACTCCGCCCGCCTCCATACCCTTGACCATGCCTTCCATCATCGCGGTATTGGCCGCCAGATAGCCCAGCGTCCCCGCGACCTCCGGGATGGACAAGATGCCGTTGGTTTCGGCAATCTTCCTTGCCAGGCCCAATAAGAAACGCAATTTGACCATCATGCGGACCTGGGCCTGGTAGTTCTGGTACATATGGGCCGGCGTATCCGTGAATTGCGCCCGGCAGATCTCGGTGTCCTTATGGACAAAAACACGGTCCCAGGGCACTTTCACATTGTCGAACAATATGATGGCGTCGTTCTCGTCCAAGTGGGAGGACAAGGGGTTATCGAACTGGGAGACCGCCGACGCTTCGTAGGATTTTCTCGGCAGTATCTTCAGTCCCTTGGTAGCCATGGGCATGGCCACCGAAAAGGCGTACATCTCCTCGCCAGGCTTCAGGGGCGCGCCGGTAGTCACCAGCAACTCGTCGGCGATGACGGCGCTGGTTCCCAGCATCTTGGCGCCGTTGATAGTGACGCCCTGGCTGTCTTCGTCGCAGATAGCCGCCACCAACGTCTCGTCCTCTTGTTGAGAAACGTCCTTGCTGTGGTCGGCGCGGGGATTGGCGATGACGTAGGTAACGAACAGGTCGTTGTCGCGGACGTAGGTAAAGTAATCCATCAGCGCCTTGGCCCGGTCTTCGCCGTGCCTTTGGAACACGTCGATGCCCATGGCCATGCCGCTCAAGGAGGATGCTACGTGGTCGGGGGAGCGGCCCATGAACCCAAAGGTTAGCTCGGCCCAGGCGGTGATCGCTTCCCGGCGTTGCACCAGTTCCGCGTGAGAACGGGGAAGCTGCCAGCAGCGATTGACGCGGCCGCCGCTGGTGGGCGACGGGAAGGTCATCAGCTCTTCGTTCTCCGAGGCCGCTTGAAAGTCGTACAGCCGGGCCACCGTGGCCAACGCGTTCCGGAATGCCGGGTGCTCGGCGGCGTTCTCGATGAGTTGCCCGTCTAGATAGATGGACCGCCCGTCTTGTACATTCTTGATGTAATCGGCGCCGGTGCGGGTCATCAGGAGCCTTGGCGGATGAAGTCGGAGATGTGTTCCCCGATCATCATGGTGGTGACGTTGGTGTTGGCCCTCACGCAGTCGGGCATTATCGACGCGTCCACCACCCGCAGGTTCTGTAGGCCATGAACCTTGCCATACTGGTCCACCACGGCCATGGGGTCATTCGATGGGCCCATCTTGCAGGTGCAGGAGATGTGCTGGCCGGTGGTGACTTCCCGGCGCATGAATTCGTCCAATGCATCGTCCGACGCCAGTTCGGCGTCCGTGGGTTCGATGCGTTCCTCGATAATGTCCTTGAATACTTCGTCCTGGCCTAATTTGACGCACAGGCGGATCGCCTCCCGCATCCGGCGGCGGTCGAACTCCTCTTCAAAGTACCGGTAGTCTAAAAAGGGCTGGACGGCCGGGTCGGCCGAAGTTAAACGCAACTCTCCGGAACCCACCGCCAGGTTCAGGATAGCCAGCATCCTGATGCCCAAGGGCTCCATACGGTCGCCGCCCTGATTCACCTTTCCGGTGGCATAGGACTGCATCAGCACCTGAATGTCGTTACGCAGGTCCGAGTCCGGGGCCGTGTAGCGAAGGGCCATCTGGACCCTAGGTGCAAATCCGTCCATGGGGTGGTCTTTCTTGGTCCGGAAGGTCACGTAAAGCATGGGGTGGTCACGCATGTTTTGCCCCACGCCGGCAAGGTCGTGGACCACTGGGATGCCCAGGGCCTGCAATTGGGCTGCGGGACCTACTCCCGAAAGCATCAAGATCTGGGGCGACCCGATGGCCCCTGAACTTAGGATGATCTCCTCTGCCTCGGCCGTGAAGGTCTCGCCTCCGCTCTCCACCTGGACCCCGGTGGCGCGCTTACCGTCGAACAAGATACGGTGAACGGTGCAGTTAGCCTTGATGGTCAGGTTCAACCGGTGCCGCGCCATGTCCAAGTAGCCGAGGGCGGTGCTCCAGCGGATGCCGTTGGGGTTGTTAACCGGGCACGGTCCCACCCCCGACGCATCCGGCGCGTTGTGGTCGGGACTGTCGGGGATGCCGGCGGACCGGCAGGCGTTATAGAATGCCGTCTGCTCGGAAAGCATGGTCTCGGGCTTGAACCGGTGGACGATGATGGGGCCGTCGGAGTTGTGGAAGTCACCGCCGCCGAAATCGGTGTCCGACTCCACCATGCGCAGGTATTGCATCACGTGTTGAAAGCTCCACTGGTCGTTGCCCTTGGCCGCCCAGGAGTCGTAGTCTTCCGGGACGCCGCGAAGAAATACTTGGCCGTTGATGGCGCTGGAGCCGCCGGTGACCTTACCCCTGGGCACCAGCATGGGCGGGGCGGTTTCGGTGGCTTTGCCTTCAAATTGCCAGTTGTGGTCGCTGACCATGATGTCCGTAGCAGTGGCGTAGCCGAATTTGACCTCGTCCGGGAGCTTTTCGAAATCGGGATAGTCCGGACCCGCCTCAAGCAACAGCACCGATCGGTTCGAGTCCTCGCTAAGGCGGGTAGCCACGATGGAACCCGCCGAGCCCGCGCCGAGGACTATATAGTCGTACTTCATTCTTGGGTCCTCCAGGTGGAATAATCTAAAGCCTCGTAGGCATCCGATATTATATCCGATAACTGGTAGCGAATTTGACGGTTAACCGGGGGGTGCCTTGCCAAGTTGAAGGACGTAAGGTAACCCGTACGTGCTGGGACTCTTTGGGTTAGCCTCGGGTAATGGGTAGTATCTTGGAGACTTGGTTACTGGGTGTTGACGGAGCCCATTCCGATTGGAGTTGGTGCACAAAAGTTCACCCCCATCCTAACCTTCCCCCGTCAAGGGGAAAGGGATCTGTTCTCTCCCCCGTTAGGTAGGAGAGTTAAGGATGGGGGTGCGCCGGTACTTTCCTGTTTTGGGAGGGTGCGAACCTAATCCCAGATTGCCAATATCTTTTGGTGCCTACCGATAAACTTTGCCGTATCACTCCGGTCAGTAGGCGGCAACCGCGGCCCTGGCGCACTCCTGGTCCTGTTCGTCGGTGCCCCCGCTGACGCCCACGGCGCCGACCACCAATGGTTCTCCCAGTACGGGCAGTCCCCCGGCCACGGCGATGATTTTTCCCTGGCTGGAAACTATCAAGCTCTGGAACCAGCTCTGGCTGGACACGCTGCCCAGATCGGTGGTCGGGACCTGGAATGAAGCAGCGGTGTAGGCTTTGTTGATCGAGATATCGACGCTCATGGGTCGGGAGCGGTCCATTCGCCCGAAGGCGACCAGACGTCCTCCTTCGTCGACCACGGACACGCTGACGGCGATGTCCAACTCCAGTGCCTTGGCGTGACCCGCTTGAATCATTGTTAAAGCTTTGTCGATCGGGACCGGCATAGGTTCTCCCTTGTTTCTTCGATAAAAATCGGCGTTTCTATTGATATAGCTCTTGAAGTAAGAGGGTACTTCGATATCCAGAAAAACGGCGGTCATCGGGCACACCAGAGCGCATTGCTCACAGGCGATGCAGATTTCCGGGTCTACGAAATATTGGTCGTCATCGTAGGTCGAGGCGATGCAATCAACCGGGCATACTTCCAGGCAGGTCTCGTCCTTGACGCCGACGCAGGGTTCGGTGATGACGTATGCTGAAAATTGTGACGTCACGAATCTTTACCCGCTTTTGAATTCTTAATCTTTCCCGCTCAAGCAGCGATCAGCCGGCCATCGGGCGCCATCGGCAGATCGGTGGATAGGACGTGGGATAAGACGGCGTAAGAGCCTTTCTTTCCTGCGGCGGCTATGAATCGCCCACTTTGGTCCCGTCGGCCTAGTTCCGCTGCTTCAGCGACGGCCACCGGGTCGAGATCTGAGAAGGAAGCGCGATAACCTAACTCTAAGATGTACGCTCTTAGATGATGAATGACCACTGCGTCCAGCTGAGTGCCTTTCTGGCCCCCCAACCCCTTGGATACTTCTGGGTCGTGATCTGAGTGGACTACGCAAACGATGCCGAAGGGCAAATGTTTCGTTTGGCCGCCCTCTTCGTCAGTGTCGCCTTCGCCTTCGGAACGCACCTCAGGTTGAAGAGACGGATCGACGGCGGCGATACCCACCAGATTCACTCCTAGCCACTGCCCCAGTTCCTTGATCGTTTGAGACACCGTATCGGGGTCATCGGACGCGCTTTGGATGGGATAGACCCTACCCTCTGGGGCTGATTCGATGTGAGGGGTGAGGTCGTTCTTCGCGTCAGCCGGAGGGCTGGTTATGAAGTGATCCCACAAGCGATCTCTGTCCGATCGATCGGTCAAATTACGTTGCTCCCGATTTCCCTAACAATTCTTGTAGAGTCTTGCTCGCATTGACGGGCGCTATTCCAAGCGCCCGTCGTGGATTCACGCTACGTTTCTCGAGGCTTGCTACTTCGAACGCTTGGCTCGTTCCTCCATGATCTCGAACCGCCGGGTATTTTCCTTCAGAGGATAGTAGTAGCCCATCTTTTCCGACGGGTCAGGAGCCTCGCCGTGTCCGTTGGCGCTGTGCCCGTTGGTGCTTACCCCGTTGGCATGCGCTCCGTTGGTTCCGTTTGTGCCGTTGGCTCCATTAGATCGGGCGACTGACGCGACCGCCTGGTCACGGGGCTTTTTGACAGGCTTGATGCCCGAATCGTAGGTTAGCCACTTGACCCGTTTGCGCGGGATCGTGCCCCAGACTTTGTCGTCCAGGAACTTCAGCCCTCTGACCAGCAGGGGCCGTAGCGCGAAGGGGGTTCGCCTAAGGGTCCCGATTGTCAGTTGGTGCCACCAAACCTTGGGCTTGGTGTAAGGGCAGACCGTGACGCAGCTCATGCAGACTTCCCAGAACTCCATGACGTATGCCCGCAGCCGGTAGCAGGTCTCCCAGTTGATCTTGTACTTCTCAACACCGTTGTGCACCACCTTGTCGTCCATGGTGATGCTGTTGGTCGGGCAGGTGGTGGCGCATTTACGGCAGACTTTGCAGAAGTCGTCGACGCCGATGTCGATGGGCTTATCGGCCACCAAAGGCATGTTGGTCAAGATGGGGTCGCCCAAGTGGATGCGGGCCCCGTACTTCTCGGTGATTACCATTCCGTTCCGGCCCAGTTCCCCGATACCGGCTGCCAGGGCCGTGGGCATGGGTTGGGCGCGATTCTGGACTGCTTCGTATCCCATCTCACGGATGTAGGCCGCCAGGTTGGCGTAGATCAGTTGCAGTCTTGACTGGCTGAAGTGGTAAGAGTGGTCTCCGATGTGGTGCCGGTGAGCCTGGACCATGTTGTAGTCCCACACCGTGCTCAAGCAGATGGCGTAGGGATATTTGGTGGCCATGTCATCTGGGCCTTGCTTGATTCCCCTGGCGGCGTCGGTCGCGCCGGTGCCGTCATCGGGGTAGCGGCTGCCGCTGTAGAGCATGGACGGATGAACTGCGGCGATGCCGACAACGTGGGCGCCGAGATGTTCCGACACTCGCTTGATGTGCTTGGACAGGGCCTTGGGGTCGGTTACTTGGAACTTATCCGGGTTGACGTTGCCCTTGGCCGCCCGGGACACGACCTGTTGTAGGGTATTTCTTTTGTCGGCGGCGGACTGTGGGAAGGCCGTGCGAGCTAACGCGTCGTCGGCAACGCGGTTCATGTACCAGTTGTAAAGGGGTTTGCCCAGTTCGCCACGTTTGTTTTTCTCGTGAGGGGTTCCGCTGGCGTCCACCGATTCCCATGAACCCACGATCCGGGCGGTTCGCCCAAAGTATGGTGCATCAAGGACGGTGGGTAGGTTTTCACTGGTATCCTTGCCGGAAGTAGTCTGCTCTTCAGGTTGGCTAGAGGCCTGTTCTTCCTCTTTGATGACCATCCAGACTTCTCCTTGTTCGCCTACCGCGTTCAGCTTAAACCCGGTGACTTTTAAAGACCCGCGTTGGGCCTGATCGATTTTGCATCTGCGCCCGCGTCTCTGGTTCCCCCGATGATTTTCCAGGGCTTGAGTCTGAGCGACGGAAGATTCCGTGCGTAAGACACCTGGCGTGAGTTTGAGTTTACCACCATAGTATCAATCGTTCAATGGTAATTATCCCAGTCTGAAAGCATATAGAATTCTCCGACAGATAGGCGGTGATGGGGCTACGCAGTGCGGGGCGTCAAGGCGGGGTGTGGTATGACTACGGATTGCGGAACTGCTTTATGATGTGTCTCAACAGCTTGATGACTCATTCAGGGTTTCCGGAGGGGAGCGATCTTTGGCGTTAGCGGTGGTTTTCGCTTTTCTGGCGGCGCTGGGATTCTCCAGTGGCTACGTCCTTATCAGAGTCGGCACCCAAAGAGTGTCGGCCCCTACTGCTACCTTTTTCACGGTTATCACCGGAGCGGTTCTTATCTCCGCTTTGGCATTGATCCTCAATCTGCCGGAAGTCAGATCCGTCACTCCCACCGCTCTAGGGTGGTTCGCCTTAATGGGCGTCATGGCCTATCCCTTGGCCCGGGTGCTCCAAAACATGGCGATCACCATGGTCGGTGCGACCAGAGCGGCGCCGGTCTCTTCGCTGCAACCGATATTCGCCATGGCCTTGGCCCTGACCATCCTGGGTGAGCGGCCTAATCTGCTGGTGATCTTGGGTACGCCTATCATCGTTTGCGGGCTGATCATCGTCGTCGTGACCAGCCGGTCCAACGGACCAGTGAATCAGATCTTGACCACCAGGAAGCTGGGTTACCTGCTGGCGATGGGCGCGGCCGCCAGCTTTGCCAGCCGTGACATCATCAGCCGTCACGTAGTTGGAAGCATCGCGCCGCCCATGGTGACGGCGGCCTTTGCCTTGAGTATCGGGGCCGTATTGTTGTTCATGCTGACCTACCGGGACGTGATCAACAGTCTCCGCAATCTGCCCAGGAAGTATCTGGCTCTTTGTTGCCTGGCCGGGGTGTGTCAGGGTTTGGCGGTGGCCTTCTTGTTCCAGGCCCTAAGCAGGGCCCCGGTGACGGTGGTGAGCCCGATAAACGCCAGTAGCCCGCTGATCACCCTGTTGCTGGCCCACCTATTTCTGCAACGGCTGGAGCACATCAACCCGCTGCTGTTGCTGGGCACCCTGCTCAGCGTGGGCGGGGTTGTCTTGGTGGTGGTGGGGGCGGTGTCTTGATCCGGAACATTTTATGCCAGGACTTCCCCTGGTTTGCGGCGTCTGTTGGAACGGCGGACGGATAACCGGCGGCTCTATGATTTTCCCCTTCGTACCAACTTCCCGTCTACATATTCTTGAAAATTCCCTCCAGGCGTCCATCTTCCAGTGTCACTAGGTAGTGCAGCTTCCTGCGCCTTTTCGTCTATCAAAGCCACCAACCTATACAAACACAGGGCCTTGGGAATAGACCTGGAGTGCTCGTGCTGGGAGACCAGGGACCGGATTCATCATCGGAGCAGGACGGGAGTGGCCGGCCTTATTCCATTGAAACCATTGGGTCGAACAGCCCCACCACGTCAATCCATGCGGTGATATCGGCGGCAATCTCTCACGGAATTCATACATCCTTCTTCTCTGGAACTTACATCCGTTTGTGATACTCGCCTTTGTCGATTGTCTGGCCCGGTTAAGACTCGGATGAACAGTGGGCAACTTGAAAGTGGCTAAAAAGGTGCTCGTCCATGGAAAAATTAAAAACCACGTTAAAGGGGACCAAGGGATTTACTTTAGTGGAACTGGTCGTGGTCATCGCCATTCTCGGCGTCTTGGCCGCTATCACGATTCCCTTGGTCAACAACTACCTGGGCAGCTCAAAGGCACAGGCCTACAACGTTGAGCGGCAGCGGATCCAAGATGTCGTAAATCTGTATTGGCTTAGTCCTGACAGCACTCGCTTCTTGAGAAAGCGTCAATACCCTATCCATGGCGCGCTCAAGATTCAGGGAGAGATCGTTCAGCCCGACGAAAACGAATCTGCCGATACGGTGTTGGTGGCCGGGAACGCATTTGGAGGGACCCTAGGCGGAAAACCGCAATGGGTTGACAACCAAAACGGCATTCGGGATGAACCTGACGAAGATGTACTTAACGACGAGGACGATCTTACTCGACCGGGATGGCAGGTTGCTTCTCTAGTCCTCCACGGTGTCGATGTCCTGGTCGACTCCAGGGACTATTTCATTAATTTCGAGATTTTAGTGGCGGAAGACTATCTAGAGACCGTTCCATCTTCCGCTTCGCCGGACAATGTGCCTCCTGGGTCTAGCGAGAGCCTGGCAGGGCCATATAGTTGGTTCGTCAACAAAAGAGGCATTGTCCAATCCACACTATTCTCCTTCCCCACACCGGAGAACATTGGGTTCCAAGACGTTTTCCCATCGGAATAGCCGTGAGGAGCATCAACTGATGGGCAACACGGAAAGGGTTATAAAGGTTCTCATTGTCGATGACTACCGGGTTATTCGTGAACTTCTTGCAAGGTATTTGGACCGTTCCGGGTTCGTGACGTGCATGGCGAGCGACGGGCGAGAGGCATTAGAGGCGTTTCAACGTGAGGAGCCTGATCTGCTGATCTCCGATTTAAAAATGCCACATATGGATGGCTTCGAGCTGATCCGGCAAGTTCGGGCAATATCCAATATCCCAATTTTAATCATGACCGGAGGGTCAGGTCACATGAGCGGCGATATGACGGCTGCGATGGAAGCGGGCGCGGACGCGTTTCTAAAGAAACCCTTTGATCTAGATGATCTGTTAGCCGAAATTAAGGTAGTTCTCGCAAGGACTGAGCCGCGTGGAGGATACGGGGAGATAGGAAAAATCGGCAGATGCTTTGATCAACAACAACGGCCATATCTATTTGGATCGAATCAACCGGCGGGGAACTAGATCAACGAACAAATCATGATCCAGGCGCGAGATTAGCCGCAAAGGGATTTAGCCCTATCCAGCTTTACCGCCACACCGTTATGGCGAATTTTCGTGCCTGGAGTCTCGTTGCCGCTTGGGCCTGAGGCGGGGCTTAATTCCCGCCATAATCCGCGTCATAGTGGGTTGGCGGCAACTGTCTCCCTTTCACCACGAACGGGGCAACGTTTTCCCACGATCGATGGGATCAACTCAGACCACGCCCTTTGATTCCAACTCGGCTAATTCCTCAGGAGTTAGCCCCCCGATGGAGCACAAGATCGCCTGATTGTGCTCGCCGAGTTCCGGCGGGGTTTCGGCGGGAGGGTCCGCGCATCCCGTTAGCCGGATGGGGGTCTTCAGCGACCTGAATCGGCCGCCCATCGTGTCGTCGGTGTCCACGAACATCTGCCGCGCCTCCAGGTGAGGGCATTGGTCCAGGTCGGCCATGGTCTGGGCAACGCCCATGGAGAGGCCGATCTCGGTAAGTTTTTCGGCGACTTCCCACTTGGACAGGCGCTGCGACCAACCCTCGATGGCCGGAATGACGTTCTGGAACCAGAAGTCTCCGTCGGCCCCTTTACCCAGATAGCGCGGGTCTTCAGTCAGCTCTTCCCGGCCGACGAGTTTCCACATGGCCCGCAGCCTCTCCTCCGACCGGACGCCGGCCATCACGACGTAGCCGTCCTTGGCTTTGAAAGTCAGACCGGCGGTGGTCAGTCTTTCCCGCGACCGGCCGGGATTTTCTCCGGTGGTCTGGAAGATGTTCATCTGGCTGACGGTGTGAGACACCAGACATTCGTACATGGCCATGTCCACGTACTGGCCCAGGCCGGTCTTACGCCGCGACTCCAGGGCCAAGACGATGCCCAGGGCGGTCCACACTCCCGGAACAGAGTCGCCGATGTTGTCGCCCACACTCTGGGGAGGACCGTCCGGCTCTCCGGTTAGCTCCATCCAACCGGCCATGCCCTGAATGCTCAGGTTATTGGCCGGCCATTTGGAATAGGGGCCTCGCAGTCCCTCGCTGTCGCCGTAGCCGGTGATGCTGGCGTAGATCAAGCCGGGATTGATCTCTTTGAGATGATCGTAGCCGAGGCCCAAACGTTGAAAGGCCCCCGACCCCCAGTTGTCCAATAAAACGTCGGACTCGCGCACCAGATTTTCGAAGGCTTCTTTACACTTTGGGTTACGCAGGTCCAAGGTCACGCTTTTTTTGTTCCTGTTGACTCCCAGAAACCGCGAACTGACCTCCTGACCGTCCGCGCCCTGAACGAACGGTCCCCGCGCCCGGGACAGGTCTCCGCTGCCGGGACGCTCGATCTTGATAACCTCGGCGCCCATATCCGCCAGTATCATCGAGCAGAAAGGGCCGGCGACGATGTGGGTGGCGTCCAGTACCCTTACGCCTACCAAGGGCGGCGGCGATTTTCGTTGTTCTGTGGTCATTCGTTTACCTCGGGGGGATTAGCTGGTTTGCGCCAAGACCCGCGTCACTTCTTGGCCGCACGGGCCTGGGCGTCTTGGCGGTCTAGGGGGTGGGCTTCGTGTGAGCCCGGAGGAGGTATCGTCTCGACCGGGTATATGGGGATTATCTTGTTCTTGGGTATCGGCCGTTTCAATTGCAGGTCCCGTTGGTTGGTATTGGCGGGGCGGGACACCTTGCCATCACGGATCTCCAGGTCAAGCCACCACTTCCACAGCGGGTTACGTTTGCCGTATCCCAGCGCGTCGTCCAGCCAGATGAGGAGCTTGCGCAGGGGCGCCATTCGGATGGCAACCCACAGCGCCAAGCGGTGCTGCATCAGGCCTTTCTTGTTGAAGGGACACATCTTCATGCACCGTCCGCAGGCCGACCCATTGGGGTTGGTCACCCGGTACCGGGTGCAGGCCTCCACGTCGGGTTTCCACATCTCGTAGCCGTTGAACATGACTTTGTCGCCGAAGGAGATGGCGCCGCAGGGACATTCCCGGGCGCACTTGCGGCACTTGCCGCAAAAGTCTTGCAGGCCGAAGTCGATGGGCTGGTCCACCGCCATGGGAAGATCGGTGGTGATCACCGCCGTCTTGAACCGGGGGCCCAAGAAAGGGTTCAGCACAACTTCGCCGATGCGGCTCAGCTCGCCCAATCCGGCCAATATCGTCAGTGGGTTGTGCAACACTTCGCTGTCGGAGTTGGTATGGGCCCGGGCTGGGTAACCCAACTCTCGTATGTAGCCGGCCACGGTGCAGGCGATGGTGGAGCCTTTCAGGTAGGCGCGGAAGCTCTGGGCGCCACTGATCCAGTCGTCGCCGCTGGAGGCTTCCATGGTTTCAAAGCCCTGGTCGATGAGCAGGACGATGGCGTATTTGTGGATGGGGGTAATTGGGTTGCCGTCGATGTCGTGGGAATACCAGGCGAAGTCGGGAATCTCGCAGATGCCGACCACGTCGGCGTCCAAGAAGTAGCAGGTGGCCTTTATATGGTCGGCGACCTCCTGCAGGTCTTCGGGTAGGGGCGCGATATCGGAAGCGACGTCGCCGTCGTGGACCGTAGCCTGTGTCTGAGTCACTTTCCCCATGGCCATGGACAAAGGGTGTTTGGTGGCGAAACGGCGCACTTCTTGTTGGGGTTTGGGCCCCAGATCGCCAAAGCGGGCGCGTTGAAAAAAATGGGCCCGTTTGGGTATTCGAGGAATGTCATCCGAGATCTTCGTGGTCGTTTCCTTGACCCGCTTGATCTTCTCCATGGGGAATCTGCCCAGGTGCATTGGGCGGGGGCGTTGCCAGAAGAAAGGCATGGGGTCCCTCCCAAGTTATGGATCGGATGGTGGTTCGACAAGCTCACCACGAACGTGCTCTGAATTGGGTTATGTGCCGATGCTGACCGTGTCTACGGCGTCGCGGATGGAACGGATTATGGACAGGGCGGTGAGCTTGCCGGTCTTTGGGTTTTCGCTGGGGACGTTTTCGATGTGGATAGTCAGCAGGCCGAATTCGCCCTCCACTTCTATGTCGTGGCAGTTGCGCTCCAGACCGGGCACGGCCACGATCTTCACTTGCGTCTTGTCCGGCCCCAGTCCTGCCAGGCTCACGGCCGCCGAGACGTTCAGGTTGGCGGGAAATCCTTTACAGGCCTCCCTAGCCGTGCCAGAGAACACCTCTAGCTCTTCTTCCAGTCCCTCTAGAATGATCTCATTCTCCACGAGGTGAGGAGCGCCTTCCAAGGCCCTTGGCGGCTTTCGTGAGGTCATGGTTATCCGGTCTACTCTACCGGCGCAAGCGGACTTGATGCCGTCCAATCCTGCTATCGCTCCCGAGGGCGCCAATAGGCGGCATCCCTTGCTCCGTGACTCCTCAATGATTTCCGGGTGTTCGAGCAGGGCTCCGATGCTGATCACCATAAGGTCCTTGCCTGCCGCGAACACGTCCTTAGCGAGTTGGGGGACCACGTGGCCTCCCGCCGTCTCAACGATCAACGTTGAGCGGTTGATCAACTCGGCGGGTCCCAGATAGGGAGGGGGGTCGCTCAGCGTGGAGAGGAACTCCAGGGCCGTGCTCTCGGTCCTGCTGGTGACGCCGGAAACGGGGACGTTTAATTTACCGGCATCCGCTTCTCTGAGTATGGCCTGCCCTATCGCGCCACAACCGACGATTCCTATCGACGCCGCCATCCCGTGACCTCCTCTCGATGAACTTCCCGATCCTTGCCGGCATTTCAGCCGGGTATATCCTAAAGTGCCTTTGATTCAACTCAGTTGACTGTCACGCGGTGTGCAGGGTCTTAGTAGTCCCTGAGCATCCGGCCGAACCCTTGCAGTTGATCCTCTATGCCATTGTCCCTTAGCGCCATCCACCAGATGGTGGCGTTGATGGCCAGTACGGGTTTTCCCAGCCAGCGGTCCGCTTCATCGGCCAGCCGGATCATATTAAGGTTGGTGCCACACTGGATGATAGCTTCGGTTCGGTCCGAGTTGATCTTCATTAGCGCTTCCCGGCACTGGTCTGACGTGATGTGTCCGATCCCCACTGGGGTCCGGGACTCCAGGTCGATGTTGCTGACCACCTCGAACCCAGATTCGGTGAAGAACTGGATCACGTGGTCGCTGGTGTCGGACCAATAGGGGGTCAACACCGAAATGCGTTTCACGTTGAGCAGGTTCAGAGCCCGCGCACAGGCTTCGGCGCCGTTGGCCGTGCCCAGACCGCCACTGTATTCCTGCATCTGCTCTTTCCAACGGCGGTTGCCTTCGACGCCACCTCGAAAGGTGGGGGCGCTCATGGCCATCACCAGGTAATCGGGCTCCATGGTTAGCAGCCGCTCGATGGTCGGCTGCATCTCGCCGCCCAACGCTTTAGCTCGTTCAGCGTTGGCGGTGACGTTGGCGGAATCCCTGACGGTATTCTGCATCATGATGCGCCCCATGTGGGACGTTACGCCGGGGACTTCCATCATGTGGAGGTCGGGTTCGACGATGGTGTTGGTGCTGGGGGCCAAGACTCCGAATTTCTTGCGCCAGGCGAGAACGTCGGGCATTTCTCCACTCCTTGACGGTGAATTCCCGAGACACAAGACAACTTACGGGAGATGTCAATTGTAAGAACGGGCCGCGGATGTGTCAAAAATTGTCCATTCGTGCGGATGTGCGTACCTGAAACGGGCTGGGACCCAAATTACCATAAAACGCTGTAATCGGATAGTTAATATTCATATGAATGGGAAATTGAGCCTGGCATTAGGTCGCCGGACGCCTGGCTCCTTGACTATAGTGACTAGGCTTCTGGTATAATGAAAGCCGGTATTAGTTAAGGTTTACCGTTGGTGGTACAAAGGTCCGTTAGCTCAGGCAACCGGATGACCTAAGACTGAACCAGATCAAATTAAGGGAGGTCATCCAAATGGCCCTAGCAGACAAGGATCTATCATGTTCGGAGTGCAACGCAGCGTTTGTCTTCACGGTTGGAGAACAAGAGTTCTTCAATTCGCGAGGATACACCAACGAGCCGAAGCGCTGTCCGGAATGCCGGGAAACCCGCAAGAACCAACAGCGCGGCGGATACGGCAGTGGTCCACGTGAGATGCATCCGGTGGTGTGTGCCCAGTGCGGCATAGACACTACCGTTCCTTTCGTCCCCCGGGGCGACAGGCCGGTGTATTGCAGTGATTGTTTCAGCGCGCAAAGGCGCTAACAACTAACCGATCTGCAAAGAGGCCGCCAAACTGGCGGCCTCTTTTTTTGCCCATTTTTCTTGGGTAACGATTCCTTGTTGACGTTAGCTTGAACGACTCCCCGTATACAACGCTGCACGCCGTGAGGGGACTGCATATCTACCGCTATACACCGGCGTTCAGCAATCAACAAAGGATCGGCGGTTTTACCGTCATGTGCCAGGACCTTAATCGGGTGGAGCTGTCTTCGCCCACTTCGGGTCCGTCGTTCCAGCCCGCCGCTAAGGGTCTGGGCGTGTCCATCTCCGGCGGACAGACCGCGGTGGTTCCCGCCGGTGAGACTTTCAGCTACACCATCAACGTGACCAATGACTCCAACGAAACCGCCACCGGGGTGATGTTGGTAACGAAGCTGGACGATAGCTCAACTTTCGTTTTCGCGTCGTCCAGCCGTGGGCAATGCTCGCAGAGCGGAGTCGAAGTGGCCTGCCCCCTAGGTTCACTTGCCGGTGGAGCTAGTGCTTCGGTCTCCATCACGTTGATCGCCGCTACGTCAGGGTTGGTGGCGGCGGACTCTATCACTCTTTCCGCGGCCTCAGGGGAGCTGAGTGCGGATCAAAGTTCGGTTCATCGCACGACAATCGTTTATGGGAGCACAACCCCGGCGTCCGGTGGCCTATCGGTGAGCCTGTCTGACGAGGTAGACCCGGTAGTCCCGGGAGAGACATTGACCTACATAGTCACTGTTTCCAACGACGGTTCCCAGGCCGTAGGGGGCGTGTCCATCGTAGACTCCCTCCCCTTAGAGGTCGAATTAGTTTCCGTTTCCTCCTCCCAAGGTTCCTGTATCGTCGCCGGTGGCGTCGTTGTCTGTTCCCTGGGCATATTGGAAGCCGGAGCCAGTGCGATAGTCTCCTTTGGGGCAACCGTGTCTTCCGCGTCGAGTACCGTCACCAACGACGTCACAGTTTCGGGTTCGACCGATGGCGGCGATGAGTGGATCACGACGGACTCGGAGAGCACGACGGTGGCGGCGGTGGGGACGGACAGAAGTATCACCGGCTCTGTTAGGGATAGCGCGGGCAATCCGATTCCGGGTGTGCCTATCGTTTTCTTCACCAGCACGGGCGGATTGCAATTGGTGGGCCAAGTATCGTCGGACTCATCGGGGAGCTACATCATCGAAGAGCTCATCCCGGGGACTTACTTCGCCTTCGCCAGCCCTCAGCAAAGTCCAAATCCGGCCAATTTCGTGGATTCCTGGTACGACCAGAAGCAGAACATGCAACAGGCTAACCTGGTGGACGTAACGATAGGCAGCGCAACCGAGGTTGATTTCCAGCTGCGCTCCCGCCTTCCCCATCGGGCCTACTTCGGTAAAGTCATTGAAGTGAACCCGAACAACTTCTCGACCGAAACCAAATTCGGGATCGTTAGAGCTGGTACTGGACCCGGCACGTCCGTCGCTGCACCGGGCATCGGCCTTGCGGATGGAGGCACTCTGGCGCCGGGGCAACGGGTCGCGGTCTTGACTGATCTTCCGTCGTTGGTCGGGGCGGACGTCGCCGACTCCGAGTTGGTCACCGCAATTCACGTGACCATTATCCCCAATAAGCCGCGGCGCGACCACCTGCGAGGGGTAGTGGCGGAAAAGGCACCCGACGGTAAGGCCACTGTCGTGCTTGAAGCAGGTAATACATTGCGAGTAAGCGAAGCGCAAGCCAAGACTATGACCGGCGGTGCTCACGTCGTGATGGTCGTACACTCGGTAGGCGCGGACAAGAAAGTGGAGGTTCTTGGGTCGGTCCATAGTGATGCCATACAGGATCGACTGGACAACTTCTTAGGAGCGGCCGTCGCGGCTGGAATCACCGGTGCGGCCTTGAGCCTTGAGAGCCTCAGAGGCGCCCACCTCGCTCAAGTTGACTTCAGCACGGAGCAATCCCAAGATAACGCGGATGAAGATATCAAGGACAGTCTGGATGCGGCGATAAGCCAACACGCGGAAGATGAACGCCAGAAAGACGATGCAAAAGCCGATCACGCCGGTGAAGGGACCAAAGGGGACCGCGCCGGTGAAGGAACCAAAGATGGTCAGGGGGGCAAAGACGGAGAGGGGAGCAAAGACGGAGGGGGCGGCCACGAGGGTGAAAGGGTGGATCAGGTCAAGAATTGGCGTAGGCCGCTCTTGGTGGGGCGTTAGAGCTTTGGTATGTGGTCCTCAATCAACTCTTAGGCACCACAACCCTACTTGGCCTAACGCCACCAGCACCGCCAGCCCATGTTTCTGGTCGAGACCAACTCTCCCGCGTCTCCATGTCCAAAATCGCAGCGCCAAGCGATTTTGGCAGGGGTTCGGTTGTGCGTTCATAGTTACGCCGGAGGGGCGGACCTATCGGACGTCTTGCCTGCTGGCAAGATTAGACAACAATGGGGTCGGCGTGACGGTCCCAGTACCCTTACACTACCTTGTATGCTTGGCGCACGGCCCAAGGTTGACACTGCTTGCCTCCCCGATAGAATTGGACCCATCCTCGGAAATACCCTGCGCAGTCGAACCGACCGGCTAAGGAGGCTGTTGTGGAAGATCTGACCAACCTGGAAGTGAAGGCCCTGGGAAGGGCCGTGGGACTGGATATCCAAGAGCCTGAGCTTACTGAAGTCGCCCACAGCCTCAACGCCATACTGGAAATGATGGACGAGATCGATCTGCCCGGCGTTAACGCTGTTGAACCCCTGCCTCTGATATTTCCGCAAGGGGAGGTCTAGCATGGATCGCGCCGGGATACCGCATCTCACAGTCACCGAACTGGCCAAACTTATAGAAACAAAGCAAGTCTCCCCGGTGGAAGCGGTGGAGGCGTACCTGGATCGCATAGAGCAGGTGAACCCGGTCGTCAACGCTTACGTCACCGTCTGCGCCGAAGAGGCCCGCCGCGATGCCCGCCAGGCCGAGGCAGAGATCCAACAAGGCCATTACCGGGGGCCGTTGCATGGCGTACCCGTGGCGATAAAAGACCAGATCCACACCAAGGGCATCCGCACCACCGACGGTTCAAAACTCCGGGCAACCTTCGTGCCAGAAGAGGACGCCACGGTCATGGCGAATCTGAAGAAAGCCGGCGCTATTTTGCTGGGAAAGCTGAACATGAGCGAGTTTGCACTGGGCGACCCGGTTAGTTCCGCTTCCGGCGCGGCCCGCAACCCGTGGGACCTGGAGCGCAGTCCCGGCACGTCCAGCACCGGTTCGGGCGCGGCCACGGCCGCCCACCTCTGCGCTACGTCCTTGGGAGAGGACACCGGCGGATCCATCCGCGGACCGGCAGCCAACTGTGGCTTGGTGGGGCTGCGTCCAACCTGGGGGCGTGTCAGCCGTTATGGCGTGGATGGAGCTTGTTGGTCCATCGACACCATCGGCCCCGTCGCGCGGACGGTGGAGGACTGCGCCGTTACCATCGGCGCGATAGCTGGGTACGACCCCCAGGACTCCTATACGCGGCAGACGCCTGTTCCCGATTACCGCCAAGCGCTATCCGGAAACATCTCTGGGCTGAAACTAGGAATCGTGAAAGAGTTCCTCGACCCCGATGCATCGGGGGTTACCGCTCAAACGCGAGACGCGGTGCTGGCCGCAGTGGAAGTGTTGAAAGGCCTGGGCGCTCAGGTCAAAGAAGTCTCCCTCCCATTGGGAGCCAAGTCCGGAGTGGTTGTCCGCACCATCACCCATACCGAACGGGTGAGCCTCCATCCCGAGTGGCTGCGGCAACGGCCTCAGGAATACCACCACAACACTAGAGTGGCCTTCACGGCAGGAAACTTGATCCCGGCCCAGGTTTACTACAAAGCGCAGAAGTTAAGGGCTCTGATCCGCCAAGAAGTGCTGCAGGTCTTGAACGACGTTGACGTCTTGGTTCAACCCACCAGCGCCGGACCGGCGGAGGTGATGACCCCCGAGCGGATAGTCGAGAGCAAAGAGCAAGCCAAACGAGCCCTGGCTGCCGGAAGCTTCCGGAGTCCTTATAGCTTGGCTGGCGCTCCGGCCCTTTCCATGCTGTGCGGCTTTACTTCTGAAGGAGAAGGCGCTCTGCCTTTGGCGCTACAGATCGCCGGACGCCCCTTTGACGAAGCAACCGTCTTGCGGATAGCCCACGCCTACGAACAGGCGACGCCCTGGCATAACCGAAGACCGCCCATTTAGAGCGCGATAGGCTGGCAAGGGGTTGGGCATCCCTTGAATTCTAAACGGTATAATGCCGGATACTGGTGACAGCGGTGTTTCATTTCTCTAGGCAATGAAGGAGGCAACGCCGATGAAAGCCTTGATATCTAAGGTGTTTGACATATTTCAGGGACCTAGACTGTTTCAGTTCTTTTGGCATTTCCTTGTCGGCGTCAGCCGATTGACCGAGTCTGAGATTAAAGCCGCTTCGTTGGTATTGGGAGAGAATTCGATCAAATATCGGTCCGTTCGGGTTGCAGAGGGAAGACTGCTCACCCTGATCTTTAAGTTCGGCCCAGGAAGGGCTTTCACAACATTTCACACGGTCAACCTGCCCAAGTCGGGTTACCATTCCAGGGAACATCTCGAGCTGCTCATACATGAACTGGTTCACGTATATCAGTTCGAACGGATCGGTACCGACTATATATTCCAGGCATTGCGGGCCCAACAGGAAGGCGGTTATTTCTACGACAGTTGGCCTGGTCTGAACAGCTGGAGAGCAAACGGTAAGCACTTCAAAGATTACAACCGGGAACAACAAGGCCAGATCGCTCAGGATTACCAGAAGGATGTGATTGAGCCGGGGCTACCTGGGGCAAATGAGGTGCGGGCGGCATACGAACCCTTCATTGCGGATTTGAAGGCTGGACAGCTGTGAGCCGATCATCATCGAACATGAGTTTCTTTCTTGAGTAACGTGGGCGTGTTGGCCCAATCCTGCAGCGTCAGATGTCTTTTTGTCGATGCCACCGGGCTGAGGACGGCCCACGCCCATGATCCGGCGACGCCCCGGCATAACCGGAAGCCGCGAATCTAAAGCGCTTTTCCATTGGAGCACCGTCTACATAACTCGTTCCAAGCCCGATTAGCCCGGCGCTGCCCGTTCTACTATGGCTGGGTCATCCTTGGCGTCGCCGCCGTATCCAGCTATTCCACTAGACCGTTGATGGCCTCCGCCGTTCTGGCGGTTTTCGTAGTACCCATGACGGCCGAATTCGGCTGGTCGAGGGGCGTATTTTCCGGCGCGTTGAGCCTGGGCGGCCTACTAGCCGTGGTGATATCACCCATGATTGGCCGCTGGATCGACCGGTACGGCGCCGGAACTGTCCTGGCCGTCGCCTCCGCGATAGTAGGTGTGTGCGGAGTGGGGTTGTCCCAAGTGGCCAACTTGGGAGGTTATTACGGCCTGTTTGTTCCCGGACGGGCCTGTTTCGCCGCGCCTCTGGAGTTGGCGCCCTCCACCGCCATAAGCAATTGGTTCATCAGGAGAAGACCGCTGGCGTTGGCCATCTTGATGGCGACCCAAGGCACCGGCCTAGCCGCCATGCCGCTGATTGCCCAGTGGGTCATCGGGGGTTGGGGCTGGCGGGCCGCTTGGTCATCACTTGGGATATACACCCTGGCTATAGGCGTGATACCGGCTTTGCTATTGATCAGGCGTCCGGAGGACGTGGGACTGGCGGGCGACCCGATGCCGAGAGGCGTCGGCCCAAGGAACTCGCCGGTTTCGGCATCGGGCAGTGAGGTTCAAGACGCCTCGGAGCCCGACTTCACCACCCGCCAAGCCTTGGTAACCCGGTCGTTTTGGATCTTGTCCATCTTCTCCGCGGCGATCTTTCTCGTTCAGGGTGGAGTTTCCGTGCACCAGGCGGCCCACTTTATCGATCAAGGGGTTTCGGGTTCATCGGCCGCTCTTATCGTCGGAGTCTTCGCTTTGTCCCAAGTCGCGGGAGGGCTGGTGTGGTCCACTTTGTGTATCAGGATTCCGGTGCGATTCCTCCTGGCGGCCAGCGGGATGACTGTCGCTCTGGGTGGCATGGTAACCGGATCCAGCGGGACGTTTGTCTGGGGATTGTGCGCTGCAGCCATTTTGGGCGGCGGTATCGGCGGCATACACCTGCTGCTTCGGCTGGTGTGGGCGGATTTCTATGGCCGTAGCTCCTTGGGCAGCATCCGGGGCATAACGTTGCCGGTCCAGATCGCAGGCCAATTGACCGGGCCGTTAATCTCCGGTTTTATGTTCGACGCCACCGGCAGCTATCGTTTGGCGTTCTTCCTGGTGGCCGCGGCGGCGGCGGCGGCGTCGGTCATGGTGCTGGCGGCCACGCCCCCTCGCAGACCGGTCGAGGAATCGAGCCGGGATCCGTCTTGATGTTTGTATGCGGGCAAGACGATCGCCGCCGCTTGACGCCTACATCTGCGCTAGGCTACTCATAATCGCCGAAAACGTCCCTTGCCTTTAGTTTGTCTTCCAGGCTGCCGAAGGCCATGGTGTCGAATCCCAGGTATCCCGAAGACTCTAAACGGTGGAAAACCGCCGGGAAGTCTATGTTGCCCTCGCCGGGATTGAGGTGGACCTCTCTGTCTCCAAGGTTGTCAGCCAGACGGACTTCGCCTATCCGGTCGACACCGAAGGCGTCGAGAAATCCGTTGATTCCCTCGAGCACCAGATTGGCGTGGTTGACGGTGAACGCCCCACTGAAGCTATCTGACGAGATCGCGTCGAAGTAGTAACGGCTCTCTTCTACCGTATGGGCCAGGTAATGGATCTCAGCATCGTCGGGCTCGAAGTTCAGGTTTTCCAGGAACAATTTCACTCCCTGTTCTTCGGCGTAGGCCACGCTACGCTGTAAGCGCTCCAGGGACGCCAGCTTCCGTGCCTCCAACTGAGAACTGAAATGGTAACCGCCATGCACCACCACTTCGTTGCAGTCCAACACTTTCGCCAGGCCTATATAGCCCCGAGGTACTGGTCCACGGCGTCGCTGACATAAGGCGAGAACTCGGCGATATTGACTGAAGACGCGGTGTGTAGGGACAGGCGGATGCCGCTTTGGTGGCATACGTTCTGAACCGTGTTGGCCCGCTCATCGGTCCAGTTGTCCAGCCGGTTGGGGCCGGTGTCGGCGCCGAAGTCCAGATAGTGAAACCCGTGGGACTTGGCGGTTTCCAGAGAGTCTTCCAGCTTGGTGGCGCCCGAGTCGAAGCCGATCCTATCTCTTAAGCTCATGGTCTATGCATCTTTTTCAATGACCGATGGGTAAAAAAGTACCGGAGTGAAGGTCGCCTCGATTCTAGAATACACTCTCTTTGCCCGCATTCCAACCTGGTTCGAAGGGAAGCCGGGCATGTTTGACAGCGATTTGCCGAGACTGTATTTTCGATTCACCCGCTTCGGAGGCCTTAGATCGGCTTGGGGGAAGTAGGGCCTGAGTTAGGAGGAAAAATGGTACTTAGCATCGACCATATAGAGTTGATCGTTCGCGACGTGGACGAGTTTGTGGAGTTTTATCATAAGCTGGGATTTGAGGTACTGTTGCGAACGGCCCATCATGGCGGGTCAGCCGAACTGAAGCTGCCCGGCGAAAACCAGCCCGTTCTTGAGATTCACAGCGCCTCCGGCGAAGAATCCATCGGGATCAACCACATCGCGTTTAAGGTGGCCAACGCTCAAGAAGCTTACGACGACGTGGTGGCCAAGGGGATCAAGCCCGAACGTGGGCCCCACTTGGTGGAGGTAACCGGCAGGACCAACGTCAATATGCGGGACCCCGACGGTTGGCGTTTGCAGTTGGTTGACGAGGACCGGATAGCGCCTAAGTAATCTTGGCCGCCGGCGTAGCGCGCCGAAGAGTAACGAGGTTTCAACAGCCTTGGGCCGGATGTCCTTAAACGAGGATCAACGGCCCAGGGTGCCTATTATCTTTCGAACGCGGTCGGGAATCTCGGTGCCGAACGCATGCCGAGGTACGAAGTTAAACTCGGGGCGGCGTAGTTCCAGTCTGGCGCACCATCGGCAGATACCCGTCCAGTGGTGCCAGCGTTCCAGATGTCCGCACCAACAGCGATCTTCTTTCACTGATTTTGGCACTTGCTTGGTATTCAACTGATGTGTACTCCGTAGGTTTTGAAACCTTAGAATATCGCTTTCGATCAAAGGCCTGTTCGAGGCGCCGAGGTTTCTAGTTGTTGGGTGGAAGTCTGACGTCGACGAGATGCTCCGGCACTGCGGAACCTCCGGTACGGCACCCCTATTATAACCGATTCCAGCCCAATTTTGGCCGCTCTTCGGTCACGTCCTGACTTTTGCTTGATTCTTTCCGGCCAAGTAATAACTTTTCCGCCGCCTCTAAATTCAGCCAGCCTGATCTAGTCCCGGTTTCTCAGCTCTTCGCACATCTCCTCGTCGATCTGGGCCAGGTCCATACGGTCGGAGAAGAGATAAACCACGGAACGCAGCGCATAGTAGCGGTCGTCATCGGGATTGAGTTCGATGGCCTGGGACGAGTCCCTGACCGCCTCCTCAAGGCGCCCCATTTCGTAATAGGAGTAGCCGCGATCGTAATGGGCATCCGCGAAATTCGGGTCCAGTTCGATCGCCTTGTCGTAGTCGGCGATCGCCGCCTCGTATGCACCGGTCCGGCTGTACCGGTTGCCGCGGGTGTGAAAACCTTCTGCGTCAACGGGGTCTGGCGGGCGTGAAGGGATCCGTTTAGAGTTCAATATTGATTCTCCGGTCCGCTAATGCTCTAGGTGAATCTGGGCATGACCTCTTTTGAAAATAGTTCCATGGACTTTAGCACCTTACCGTGCTCCATGCCGCCGAAGTCGAAGTTACAGCCAAAGTACTCGATACCCTGGTCTCGTAGCTCCTGAATCTTCGCCGCGCATTGGTCAGGCGTGCCGATTATAGCGCGGTGTTCGGCCAAGTATTCGTAAGTGGTGGGAGCTTCGTTGCGCGTTTTGCGCCAGTCCTCCATGCGGCGATAGACCTCGCTTCCCTCGTCGATGAAGCGCCGCCACTGCATTATATCCGCCACCCAGTTCAGTCTGTCCACCGTGTCTTGACGGGCCTGTTCTTCGGTCTCGGCAACGTAGAAGTAGCGAAAGAAAGGTATCTCCGACTTGGACAGGTTGAATCCCGCTTCTTGGGATTTCTCCACGAATCGTTGGCACAGTTCCAAGGCGTCAGCCGTGTCCTGCACGACCGCGATGCAAAGGTTGTGCCCGGTGGAAACCGCGAAATCCAGGGTCGCGGGGGTCCGGGTAGCGGCCAGATATATGGGCGGATGAGGCTTCTGGATAGGCATCGGCACGAGATTGGCCCGGTTCACCTGAAAGTGTTGTCCCGAATAAGTGAAGTCGGGCGTGGTCCAAAGTCCCTGGACCATATTTACGGAGTCCATGAACCGGTCCAAGCTTTCGTCGGCGTTGATGTTGTAGCCGTGATACTCGTAGCCCCCAGACCCCCGGCCGAACCCCACGTCCAAGCGGCCCCCGCTGATAAGGTCAAGAGTAGCGGTATCTTCGGCCAGCCGCAGCGGGTTGTGCAATGGCGACACCAACACCGCCGTTCCCAGCCGAATGGTCTTGGTGCGGGCCGCCAGGTTGGTGGCTAAGATCAGGGATGAAGAGCCGATGCTATAGCGGGTGAAGTGATGCTCGGCCAGCCAGGCGCTGTAAAAACCCAGTTCTTCCGCGAACAGAACCTGTTCGGCGCTCCGGTCGATAACCTCTTTGGCATCGGTCCCTTCCGGCCATGGCAGATGGGTGAAAAAGGCGAACTTCATCCTAATCGTCCACGGCCAGCGTTTTCATGTGCTGCTGTGCCTGGCGGACGAGCCGCCCATGCTTGATGTCTTGCCGAATTCCCAATGGCCTCGCCTCTTAGGTTGATTCCGGCCAAATCATAACCGCACCGTCCGTACCTGTCCAACTGGCTGCTCCTGGTGGCCTTAATATCGAAACCTGCATAACGACCAGATTTGGTGCTGGTATACTCGGCCAGGGAATCGCAACGGAGCAACACCAACTCCGAAGTAATCTTCTTAGGGAGTAGAGATATTGGCAAAAATTTACCTGTTGGGCACTGGCACCCCGACGCCGACACCGACGAGGTTCGGCTCTTCCCACGTCGTCGAGGTTGGCGGCGAATATATCATGTTCGACTGTGGACCGGCCGCAACCCACAAGCTGGTTCAGTCGGGCCTGTGGCCCACCCAGATCGACTACCTGTTTTTTAGCCACCACCACTTCGACCACGACGTAGATTACCCTTGCTTTCTACTTTGCCGGTGGGACCAGAGTATCGGCAAAGAGAACCAGTTGCAGGTGTACGGCCCCACACTGACCGAATTGATCACCGAGCGGATCCTGGATGAAAATGTCGGCGCGTTCGCCCATGATTGGAAGGCGCGGGTCAACCACCCAGGCAGCCAGGCCGTGTTCGTGAACCGGGGTGGCACGTTACCCCGCAAGCCGCCCTCGGTGGATGTTCGTGACATCGGACCCGGTTACGTCCACTCCGGAAAGGACTGGCAGATAACCTCGGCCACCGCCGAGCACGCCCAGCCGTGGCTGGATTGCCTGGCCTATCGCCTGGACACACCCGACGGCACCATGGTGTTCACCGGCGACACCACCCCTTGTGACACGGTGTTAGATCTGGCCAAGGACGCGGACGTCATGCTGTGCATGTGCTGGGGTGACTCGGACGTGATGGATGCCATCGGCGAGGGTGAAGGCAGCATGTGCGGCACCCGAGGCGCGGCGGAGATGGCCCAGCAAGCCGGGGTGAAAAAACTGGTGCTGGTGCACACCGGCCCAAACCTGTGCGAACACGGAGCCATGGAAAAGGGCATCGGCGACATCAAGAAGATCTATGACGGGGAACTCGTCTTCGGCGAGGAGCACATGGTGATGGACATGCTGCGGGGGTGAAAATCCCCCCAACCCCCCTTTATCGAAGGGGGCTTTGGCTGGGGTTTACGCTAGTTTGAAGACCTCCATGGCGGTCTTGCCGAAGGCCCAGTCCTTGTCGTCCTGGCTTTTAAAGACTGGGTGTTCCATTACTCCCTGCAGGGAGTTGCGGTAGCCTTCCCGCCCTCCCACCGGCGGGTAGTCACTGCCCCACATCATGCGTTTGGGGCCGAAGGCCTCGTAGGCCATCTCCATCAGGGGCGGGACCTCGGTGAAGTCAAACTGGGCGGCCAGGGGAACGGGGCGAACGCAGAATTCTCCTAGGCCGCCGAACTTTATGTATGTGTTGGGAAACCTGGCTAGGGTCAGGGCTTTCTTGTAATCGTCATAGGGAGCCGTGACTGAGGCGGGGCTTTGGGGCCGGTAGGCTCCGGCCAGGTGCTCCAGAACGATGGTGCAGCCGGGAAGCTCTTCTACTAGGCTCTGGAATGATGGATCGGCCGTATGCTCCGCGGTCCTCGGGAAGCAGCTTACGGGTAGATCGAGCTCGGCGGCCTTGCGCCAGATGGCCAGCGGGTCCAGTCCCGGAGAACGTTCGTTGGGGTGGAACCGCACGCCAACGACCTCCGGGTGTTTGGATAGCTGCTCAAGAGTGGCGGTGGCGTTGGGGTCTTGCACGTCCACCCAGATCACCGCGCCGAACCGGCCGGGGAAGCGTTTAACGCACTCCATTATGTAGTCGTTGTGGTAATTGGCGGCGTGCTGAATCAGGACAGTTTTTTCGACGCCGTTAAGGTTCATCTGGTGCAGGATCATCTCCACCGGCTCGAACCAGTTGATGCCGGCGTGGCTATGGGTATCGACGATCATCATGTTCCTCTCGCTCCGTATGGGTGTTTGTGGGTGTCGAAAACAGATTTGTTCAGGAATTCCGCACCCCCATCCTAACCTTGGTCCGGTGTTCACAATCTGCGGCTCTTGGGCCTCAGTCGAAACCGCCCTGGGGACCAACAGTTCCAACTCCCAGCTGCCGTCTCCTTGGGCCAATATCGTAGCACCAA
>ENA-ORDI01000142-ORDI01000142.1-marine-metagenome-genome-assembly--contig:-NODE-142-length-48947-cov-6.594148_pt1 | contig 48947 bp, 51 predicted proteins | sample MGYA00248628_ERZ508525 | MGnify/ENA primary metagenome ERZ508525 (study PRJEB26195, sample SAMN05422138) | marine metagenome | isolation source: East of Porto Seguro, South Atlantic Ocean | place... | reverse complement strand
TACATCAAGGCAGACCTGGAAGATAGTCTCAGTACAGCAAAAAAAAAGAAAGCGGCAGGTTCAATCAGCTATGAAAGTACAGGCCTGCGTTTTACAACAAATCAGGTGCAACTGGGAATAGGTGTTACCTTTTGACTCAACTGCATAATCCGGAAAGCACCTCAAAATAATCCGGAAATGTTTTGCTTACACATCCGGGATTATTGATTGTCACAGACGAATTCCCGCAAGCCGCTAATGAAAATGCCATTGCCATACGGTGGTCATCGTAGGTGTCGATTGAAACTGCGTTAATTTGCTTCGGTGGCTGAATCACCAGATAGTCGTAACCTTCCTCAACCTCCGCTCCAAGTTTGCGTAATTCTGTAGAAACCGCCTTTAACCTTTCCGTTTCTTTAACACGCCAATTGTAGATGTTCCGGATAGCAGTATGGCCGGAAGCAAACAGTGCGGCAACCGCAAGAGTCATGGCGGCATCCGGCATTTGATTCATATCTACATCAATTCCGTTTAAAGATGATCCAGTCAGCTTAACCTGATTCGGACCCCAGTCAACTAAGGCTCCCATTTTTTCAAGAACCTCCGCAAAACGTGCGTCGCCCTGCATGCTGTCGGTGCCGCAGCCTTTAACTGTTACCGTGCCCTTGGTGATCGCCGCGCCGGCTAAAAAATAAGATGCGGAAGAAGCGTCACCTTCAACAAAAATGTTTCCGGGTGATTGATATTTTTGTCCGGGAATGTGAAATGTCTGGAAGTTATCGTGAGTAACAGAAACTCCAAAACGTTCCATCAAACGCAGTGTCATTTCCACATAAGGCACTGAAACGAGTTTGTCAGTGATTTCAATCTGCACCTCCTTTTTTGCGTAGGGGGCGACTAATAAAATTGCGGTCAAATATTGACTGCTGATTGCTCCGCTCAAGCGTGTTGTTCCTCCAGGAAGTCCATCTGCTATGACTTCCACGGGCGGACAATCAGTCCCGTTCATGCAGCGTAAATTTGCTCCGAGTTGGGTTAGACCATTTACCAAATCAATAATAGGACGCTCCCTCATACGTGGTACTCCGTCCAGAACAAAACGGCCTTGTCCCAAGGTCATGGCTGCGGTCAAAGGCCGGATTGCTGTTCCGGCGTTTCCCAACATCAAGGTGGCTTCTTTTACCGGAATGTTTCCTGCTGTTCCGGAAACAGAAATGCGGTTTTCAGCACGGTTTTCTTCGAATTCAATTCCAAGTTTTTCCAGCGCTTCCACCATCCTGCGAATGTCGTCGCTATCAAGCAAATTTTGAATTACAGTTTGTCCTTCTGCTAACATACTCAGAAGTAAAATTCTGTTTGAGAGGCTTTTGGAACCCGGCAAAACAACTTCGCCTGAAATTTTCTTGATTGGAGCCAAATTGAGTTTGTCCGGCAAACTCATGCGTTTCCCCGAATTTTTCGTTCAATGTAAAATTCTGCGGCCTTGTAAGAACTGCGCACCAAAGGTCCGGATGCCACATATTCAAATCCCATTTTGTCCCCAAGACGTGCCAATTCATTAAATTCATCTGGATGAACGAAATTTTCGACTTTCAAATGTTTTTTGGTGGGTTGCAGATATTGACCTATGGTGAGAAAATCAACTCCGACATCACGCAAATCTTCCATGGCTTGCAAAGTTTCCGCACGTCTTTCACCGACGCCGAGCATCAAAGAAGATTTGGTGTAACCTTCCGGACAGTGCTGCTTGAGGTAACGCAATACGTCCAGCGATTGATCATAACCTGCGCGGGAATCACGGACTTTTGGGGTAAGTCTCCGGACAGTTTCAAGGTTGTGCGCCAAAACCGCAGGGCGCGCGTTTATAACTTGTTGAACGAGCTTAGTATTTCCCTGAAAATCAGGCATCAGCATTTCAATCAGCATTTCCGGACATGCTCGTTGAGTAGAACGGATACAACGGGCTATGTGCGAAGCACCTTGATCAGGCAAATCGTCACGGTCCACAGTTGTCAAAACCACATATCTCAAATCCATATTTTTAACTGTCCCCGCCAATTTCCTAGGTTCTTCCGCATCAAGTGCGCCAGGAATTTTTGCTGTCTTAACCGAACAAAATCTGCAACCGCGTGTACAAGTATCGCCCATCAACATGAAAGTTGCGGTGCCGCCATTCCAGCATTCTCCAATGTTTGGGCATTTTGCCTCCTCACAAACGGTATTCAGGTTCAAATTTGCAGCACGTTTTTTGATCCACGAATAACGCTCTCCGCCAGGAAATGGGACTTTCAGCCACGGAGGTTTTTTTACGGACAATCTTGTCGTTGTTGTTGACACTTATATTTTTGCTGATGATCTTGAATTACTTGCTATGTTGTCAATATCTACCAACTATTCCACCATAACCGCGAAGACTTCACAATTCAAAACCCAATAGATTAAAAAGTGTCTTGAATCAATTAAATAAATACCACATTTGAAAAATCTTCTTCGCTATACTCTGTGAATCAACTTCTGAACCTGGTGTCTTTAAAACTGGTTTTACAGGTCAAATAAGTTCTCTCGATTAATCCAATCTAAAATGCTATTCTAACGAAAAACGGCACTTCTAGTAGTATGGTTGTTGATTTAGAATTTCAGTCAGCCAGATAATGATGCAGTCGTAAAAAGTGTCAAATCCTCTATTTGTCATTTCGACCATAGGGAGAAATCTTAACGATATTAGTATGGAACGGAGACTTGATGCGAGCCTTTCGAAACAACAGATGGGATTTGGTGCTGTGTCTGATGCATTGTTGGAAGAACGACAGGAGATGCAGTCTCTATTTTTTAAGTTGCAAATGGATCAAAGGGAGGCACTTCTACAATTCATGCGCAGTCTGACCACTTTAAAACGTGTTATGCACAAAGATGAAGGTGTGTGACTTACAGAATTTGGATTCTCCGAAGTCAAATTATCGTAGCTATTTTTCATGGTGAAACATTCTCTGAAGCATTGCCAATATGATACACGGCTGTCAAACTCAGAAACAATCTTGTTTCTTTCTTTCTTCAAAATTCTTCACGCAACACTCTAGCGGTCACCACCATTCTTGCATCCTAATAGACCGTTTGGTGTATGAGTTGTATGGACTGACGGAGGAGGAGATACAGATTGTAGAAGAGAGTGTGAAATAATGAGTGATGCAAAAAATATAATGCTGCCACTTGAGCAAATTTCAGCAAAGATACTGCTGATTCGTGGTGAAAAGGTGATGCTGCATCGCGATTTGGAAGAGTTGTATGGTGTGGAAACAAAAACCCTTAAAAGAGAAGTGCGAAGAAATATTGAAAGATTCCTTGAGGATTTCATGTTTGAATTGTCCAAAGATGAAGTAGAAAACTTGAGGTCGCAAATTGCGACCTCAAGTTGGGGAGGCACTCGATATTTTCCGATGGCTTTCACAGAACAAGGTGTGGCCATGTTATCATCTATTTTGAGAAGCAAGAGAGCAATCGAAATCAACATTTTGATTATGCGGGCTTTTGTGAGGATGCGGGAACTTTTATATTCAGATAAGACTCTGGCATTGAAAATAGAAATTATAGAAAACAAGCTGGCAAAACAAGGCAAATCATTGCAACAGGTTATTCACACTGTAAATCAATTACTGGAACAGCCGGAGCCAAAATTGAGAAAAATCGGTTTTCGGGCGGATCATGATTAATCTTGTATCAAGACACTTTTTCGATCTTGAAATAAATATAGTCCGCTTGGTGTATGAATTGTAGGGCTTACAGAAGAAGAGCTACAGATTGTGGAACAGAGTACAAAGTGACTAATAAATATTAATTTGAAATTTCGCAATAAAAAATAATGCATAGCTTAACTCAAATATTCCAAAATATTAACTATCCCAAAAAAATTTAAAATGAACAAATATAATAATTTCCGAGATTGGGTTCCAGAAGACGCAGAACGATTCATTCAGGAGCATGCCACGCGGTATCACGAAATGTCTTTCGATGAACTTGAATCAAAAGCCTTTTCGCTGGTTGACGCACATGAGCAACTGATGGATCGGCAAAGCATTGTGCTTTATGCCGGCACGAATGTGATCAATCCAAAAGCGGCAAAAATGCTTTCTTCAAGTATTGGCAGCAGATCCAGTTTGGGCTATCCCTGAGCAAAGTATAACAAGGGTATGGAACATGGAGATCAGTTAGAAATAATGTTAATGTCGCTCATGCGAAAATTATTTGACGCGAAATATGTGGAGTACAGAGTCCCCAGTGGTTCAATTGCTAACCTCTATGCATACATGGCAACAACCAAACCGGGTGACAAAATCATGGCTTTTTCAGATGCCGCGGCAGGACATGTGACGCATCATGCCGAGGGCGCCGCCGGACTTTATGGTCTGGAAATTCATGATGTTCCTTTTGATTTTGCAAACATGGATGTTGATTCGGAAGCCTTAATGGTCGAAGCGAAAAAGGTGCGGCCTAAACTGATAATTGTTGCAGGCAGTATGTGTTTGTTTCCGTATTCGCTGGGTGAAGTACGGAAGGTGGCAGATGAAGTTGGTGCATGGATTTTATATGACGCGGCCCACATGGGAGGTCTGATTGCAGGCGGAGAATTTCAGCAGCCGGTCAAAGAAGGTGCGGATTTAATGACCGGCTCGACTTACAAAAGTTTTGGCGGTCCGCCTTCCGGAATGATTTTGACCAATTCCGCGGAATTGGCGCAGCGTTTAGATAAAATTGCTTTTCCCGGACTTACCGCTAATTTTGATCTCAGTCGTGCAGCCTCGATGGTGATAGCAGTATTGGATTTGCTGACCCACGGAAAGAAATATGCGCGGATGTGCATCGCCAACGCCAAGTCACTAGCGGAATCTCTGCATTCCGGAGGGTGTGAAGTATTTCATGTTTCCGGAAAAGGGTTCACGAACTCATAACATGTGGCCGTTCCCGCTGCAGTTTTTGGTAGAGGAGACATTGCGTCAAAGCAGCTGGAAAAAGCTAATCTCCTTACCACTGGAATTGGTTTGCCTTTACCAGCGGTTGCGGTAGACTTCAACGCGATGCGACTGGGAACCCAGGAAATTACACGCTGGGGTATGCGTCCGGAAATTATGGAAACGATTGCGGACTTTTTCTGTCGTGTACTTGTCCAAAAGGAAAATTCGGAAAAACTAAAATCCGCAGTGATTGAATTCCGGAAAGAATTTCAAAAGCTGCATTACATTCGTGCTTAAAGAACTTCTGGAGATTTATAAAAAAAGTTTGATTAGTATATGTTTTCATAGCCGACTTCTTTTAAAAGCGCAATTTCGAGTTCCAGCATTTCGTTAGCTTCATTTGCGCTACGTTCGTGATCCCATCCCGCGAGGTGAGCGCATCCGTGTGCTAAAAGGCGAATAAGTTCTGTTTCAAAATCCCAACCGTTTTCAGTAGCTTGCTTCCGGACACGTTCCACAGAAACCACTAAATCTCCTGCCAGTTCAACATCTTCAGATTCGTCAATTTTCGGTAAACTCAATTCAACATCATCTTCAGTATATGGCCAGGAAAGGATATCCGTGGGACTGTTTTTGCCGCGGAATTGCTGATTTAGTTTTTGGATTTCCGTATCATCGGTGAGGTACAGTGAAATGCCGCGCTCACTTTCAAACAAGTGCCATAGAAAAACTTTTAAAATCTCCGCGAGCTGTTTTTGATTTATCAAACCTTGCCAGTCAGCATCGCAGCGGATTTCAATCATGAGGTAATTTCGGAAAAGGAAAAGACGCGTAAATGAGCACTGCGGCTTCTGGGGTTACAGGAGACTTCACTTGCCGAAGCATTCACCGGACGTCTCGTGAGAACTCTTCCCAATGGTTTTTCGCCACAAATACAGAACGGCAAATCAGTTGGACAAACACAGGGGTTTTCCCATTTCCGGAATTGGTGTTTGACCATCCTGTCTTCTAAGGAATGAAATGAAATTATGGCCAAACGGCCATCCGGTTTTAGCCTTGACGGTGCCTCTTTCAACAAAATCCCAAGTTCATTTAACTCGTCATTTACTGCAATTCTCAGTGCCTGAAAAGTTAATGTGGCAGGATTAAAACCTGGTTTTTTGAAACGACGTGGCATGATGTCGCTCACCATGTCGGCAAGTTCCTTTGTCGTTTCAAACAGTTTTTTCTCACGTTCAGCCAGAATGGTGCTGACGATTTTCCGCGCAAAACGTTCCTCTCCATAAGAGCGTAATATTGTAAGCAATTCGTGTTCACTTGAATTATTTACCAGATCCGCCGCGGTGAGGTGTTGACGATCCGGATCCATGCGCATGTCCAGAGGACCTTCATGCATAAAAGAAAAACCGCGTTCCGGACGCGCAAGCTGATCAGAAGAAAAACCGATATCTGCCAAAATATAATCAAATCGAGGTTCCTCCCAATTCTCAAAACACTCAGGCAATTCCGAAAAAGCGGCTTGCTTCAACCGGGTTTGATTTTCAAAAATTTTCAGGCAATCGGTCGCTGCTTTTAACGCATGCAAATCCCGATCAATGCCATACAAAATTGCTTCCGGAAATTTTTCTAACAAACGCCTGCTGTGTCCACCGCCGCCAAGAGTACAATCCAAAATTGTTTGGGTTGCTTGCGGCGCGAAATCTACGACTTCGGCGGCTAAAACTGAAATGTGTTCAAATTGCGTTTTCATTTGAAACGAAACATTTTTTTTGCCGCAGAATGATAGGGGTAAACTTTCCGGAAAGCAACGTTGTCAGAGCGAAGTAAATTTTGGAAAAGTATGTGAGGATTTAAGGCATCTTTTTGCGAGAAAATTAGTCTCAGCAAAGTTGTTGCCAAGCCCTCCGGAAAATCTCCACGCACGACTAAAACTGGATTCCATGCTACTCCGGCCAATGCTTCAGATTGATATGAAAATGAATTGGCCGGAAGTTTATGAGGCATTAGCCAAGGGTAATTTAATCGCAAAGAGCGTATCAGTTGCTGGTCCAATGCTAAAAGACGGATACCCGCAAATTGCTCAAGCCAGTTATTGATTTCCCGCAAAGGGACTGGACCTGAAACAGCCAGAACTTCTTCAGAAAAACCATCTGCGAAATCTGGAATTCTACGACCGTTGAACCAGTTTATTTCGGTTTGCGGCGCTAACTTTTTCCAGACTTGCGCAAAATAGAGTGAATTATCATGCACCAGCAAAGTCTGTGTACTTTCGAGTGAAAGGAATGGCCCCGGAACAGTACCTAAAACATACAACCAATTTTTCCAGAGTACAGACAAAACACGCAATCCAGGATGTTTTTTCAACTCTTCATGTGCGGATTTTGCGTCAATGATTGCTAGAGAAACCCTGTTATTTGAAAGTTGTGTCAGACGGTTTTCCGGTGAATTTTCCGTACCTATTTCAATTTTGGTTTTACTGGTTTTCCGGGATGATGCCCAGAGTCTGGACAGTTCATCAGCAAAAATATATGAACCTGTACCTGGAGAACCGGTCAGGATTATGTGTTGTGGTTTGCTCCATAAAGTCCCTGAAAAAGAACAAATCCAAAACAGTAGAAATATTTTTAAAATAACTTTCTTCATAAAACCTGCTTAGTCACTGTTGGCATTCTGGACAAAAAAATGTGCTCCTTTGCTGTTGCACTATGCGTTGAATAGGAACACCGCATTCCGGACATGCCTGATCATTTTTACCATAGACTTGGAGAAATTGCTGGAATGTTCCGGTTTTGTCATCAACTCTGCGGAAATCGGAAATTGTGGTCCCGTTATTTTTGATAGCTTCTTCGAGAATATTTTGAGTATTTTTAATAATTTTAGTCCAATCTTTTTTAAGAAGCTTTCCGGCCACGCTCTGAGGATGAATCCGTGAGCGAAACAAAATCTCTGAGACATAAATGTTGCCGAGACCAACCACTATCTTTTGATCCAGTAATACAGTTTTAATTTCACGTTTGGAAGATGCCATTCGTTTGATGAAAAAACTGGGCTTCATCTCTCCAGAAAGCGGTTCGATTCCCAGCTTGAGCAATGACTTTGAATCTGCCAGCTTATCATATACCTCCAAGGTTCCAAAGCAGCGTATATCATCGAAAATCATGAGCCGACCGCTTTTTAAGTGAAACCAGACTCGATTATATTTCGTAGGTTCCGTAAGCTGATCACTGACTATGAATTTCCCCGTCATGCGTAAATGAGCAATTAAATATCTTTCCGGCTGTAAATGAAAAATTAAAAATTTGGCTCGGCGTGTAACATCCAGAAAGGTCATTCCGCACAACTGCTCCTGGAACGCATCAAGGTCTCCCTGAACTATTGGATTACTGCGGAAAATTTCAACTGATGAAATTGCGTCTCCGCAGATTTCTTCACGTAATTCTCTAACGACTGTTTCTACTTCAGGTAGTTCCGGCATTTAGGTTTTATTCTGCTTTGAGTGGTTGCTCTTCATGAAGGATATTCTATCTGAGTCAGATTCGACTCTCAATCACTTTTAACATCTCAGTTGTTTTAACTGAACTATTTGTAGAAAAAATGTCGTGAAATAGAAATATAATATTACTCTGACCCTAATTAATAAACTGCCCTCAATACCACCGTTTTGTACTCTCGAAGAAGTGCAAACGACGTTTGTTAAAATTAGATTCTACAAGGATTTATTTGACTGAATTTAAGTTGACATCAAGCTTTATGGATTGTAGTGTAAGCAGAAAATTTAATACTTTGAACATGTTCTTAGCACAAATAATAATTTTCAGTGGGCAATACGAGGGGACTCTATAATTATGGACAAATGTCTGATATCCTTGTCATAGACTGGTAATAGTGAGAATCCTAAATTATATGAAGTGAAAATTTAGCTTAAATGCTGGATAATATCGCATAATGATGGCATATACATCTTATAATAATTATTCGGGATACAAACCGCTTGGGGCGAGACGAATAGAGCTCCCCCCTGAACTGAGAGCTTCTCAACCATTGCTACTTGTCATCTTCATCAAAAGTGTGTATGATACACATAAAAAATAGTCGAGAAATTATAAGGCGGTTAAAAAAAGATGGATGGCAACTACACCATATTAAAGGTGACCACCATCAGTTCAAACATCCGGAAATATCTGGAAAAGTTACTGTGCCGCATCCTAAAAAAGATTTTCCTATAAAAACTTTAAAGAGCATATATCAACAAGCCGGTTGGAATTGGAGATAAACCATGAAATACCCAATTGTATTACACAAAGAAAAAGATTCTGATTATGGAGTTACTATTCCTGATGTTCCAGGGTGCTACACTGCAGGTTCGACGATAGAAGAAGCAATAGCAATGGCTCAAGAAGCGATACAGTGTCATCTTGAGGGACTATTGATTGACAAAGAGCCACTTCCCTTAAGCTCTTCAATAGAAGAAAATCAAAAAAACCCTGATTTTGAAAATGGCATATGGGCAATAGTAGATATTGATATTGCTAAGCTATCAATAAAATCTAAAAGAGTAAATATAACTATTCCGGAAACGGTACTTCATTCAGTAGACAAATATGCCAAACAACATGGGGAATCACGTTCCGGGTTGCTTACTCAAGCCGTAACAGAATATATGGAAGTTCACAATTAACAATATGAAAAACAATCACAACCAGTAGGACAGCAAAAAACCGATCTGTTTATTGGTTGCTAAGATGCTTTTGTGAAATGATTCCGGGGCTATTATCTACTTGTAATGAATAATTGTAATGAATATCTATTATACAGGGAAGAGGTCTGATAATACCTAAGTCAGAGGTTTATACTGTTTAATTGACAGGATATTTTTTGTGAGTCAAAATTATCTGATTTACCGAATAATATCGGATTTTCAGGGGAAATGTAACTATTAATAATAAGATAACTCAATATTAAATGAGGGACAATGAAAAAAATCCTCGTTTTAACATTAGCAACTATTGGCTTTACTGCTTGTAGTGTTACTTTGACTCGTGAGGGCCGAATGGTGTGAAAGATTCAAGCGGACTGGGCAAATCAGTGTAAATTTTAGGTACATCAGAATCTTCGAACGGGTCCGGTTTTATGGTGAAAGATGATATTAAAAACGCAAAGACTGAAATGAAGAACGATGTTGCTATTCAAGGGGGAAACACTTATGTGATTACAGGGCAATATACAGATGGTTTCGGGACAACATTTGAATATGAAATTTTTAGATGTAAGGAGAGATGATCATGAGCATCAGAGGCATTGGAGCAGTTGTAATATTTTTATTTTGTTTTTTTAGGATTAATGTCAGTGGTTGGTAATGTACATGTCGCTGAGTTTTTTTGAATACTTGGCTTAGGTGCATTTGCTTCTGTTATTGCGTTCTTGAAATTACCAAAATCAAAAAAATAAGTAGATAATACCAATTCATATAATCAGCACTAATTTTCAGTGAATGAGTAAGTACAGCAAATTGATATTTAAAATTCTTCATGGGGAATCGGACACGAATATTTCCTTTAATGATCTTTGTCATTTACTCAAAAAATTAGGTTTTGAAGAACGAATACGAGGAAGTCATCATCTTTATAGAAAGGAAGGAGTAGAAGAAAAGATAAATCTCCAAAGGGAAGGGGCACAAGCAAAATCGTATCAGGTAAAACAAGTTCGAAATATTTTATTGAAATATCATTTAGGGAATCAAGAGGATTAATTATGGATAAATACGAAATTATTATTTATTGGAGTCAGGAGGACCAACTTTTTATATGTGAAATCCCGGAGCTTCCAGGGTGTTCTGCCCACGGGGGGAGTCAAGAAAAAGCATTGAAAAATATTAAAGACGCAATGCAATTGTGGATTGATACCGCAAAAGAATTTGGAGATATAATTCCAGAACCTAAAAAACGAAGGCTGATGTTTGCATGACTATCCGATAATCCCCACCTTTTTTTCTTGCAGATTGTTCCACACTTTGCTTTTTGCCGAAGGGTATTTATGAAGTTAGTGTGCACACAAATGCCTGTTTTTATTTAGGTAATATCTTTGCGTCATCCTAAAAATATTCTGATTAGTATTGAGGGAATAATGGCAGTTGGATGGGCCCGTGAGGGGGCTGTACAGGAGCAAATTGATGCTACTATAGCAGATGCGGTTGAGTTGGCAAGAAGTCGTTTGACTGATGGGGAAAGCTATATTCAATGTGAAGAATGCGAATCCTTGATCCCGGAAGCGCGGCGCGAAGCAGTGCCCGGAGTTCGCCTTTGTGTTGGCTGTCAGTCAGAATTGGAAAAACATCAAACTTCGATCAGTTATTTCAACCGCAGCGGCAGTAAAGACAGCCAGCTCAAGTGAAGGTCACTGAAAGTCTGCGGATTACGAACTTATTTTACCCCAGGGAGTTCCCTTTAGTCTATGCGCAGCGAGCCACCAACCCCATATTCCGCAGATGATTGCCGTAGCAATTGGCGCGGTTAACCAGAGAACAGGATCTATGCTCAAAGGCAAATTTGCTTCCACTGCAGGTGCGACATATTGACTACCTAAAAACGCGGCCGGATCGTTGCTTTTTTGGAGACCGTTCGGTAGAGAAAATTTTAGAGTTGAAAGTCCAAGTGTGGCCAGCCAAGTCAGCAACACCCCAAGTGTTCCACCAAAAAATCCTTGAAACGCAGCCTCAGCAGAAAGCTGTTTCCGGACATGTTTACGACTACAGCCGATAGCACGGAAGACCGCTGCTTTGCGTTGCCGCTCCCCCATTGCTCCACGTAAAAAGATGATCAAAAGCAGTAATGCCAGCACAGCCGCAACCGAGGTGGTGACTTGCTGAAATTGTCCGGTTAAACGGGAAAGTGTTCCGAGCAGTGTTAAAAAAGAATCGGCGCTAACGACGCTGGAATTCGGAATTATTTTCTGGATGGAAACTTTTGCAACATCTGCTTTTGAAGGATCGGAGACACGCAGGAAAAGCTGATTGACATGACCGTCCTCCATTTTTACCAACTGCCGCGCTTCGTTGATGTCCAGAAAAAATTTAGCGGAGGCGATTTGACTGCCTTTCTGAATATCCACGATGCCGGTTATGGTAAAAGTAGCACTGCCGATAGCTATAGTTTTTCCGGGTTTCAGGTTATAAAACGCACCATAATGACGTTCGACCAATGCTTCATATTTTCCTGCTTTTGGCATGCGGCCTTTTATCAGCCATTCCTTGACTATCGCGGGGCCGATCAGGTTTTCCGGATTTGTCGTTTCATTTTCGTTTTCAATTGCGGATTGGAGGGGAATTCCACTAACGCTGAAAAATTTTCCAGGCGAAAAATTCCAGAGCAAAACCGTTCCCATGACTTCTGTCACACCTTCAATTGTACGCAGGGAATTCCAGTTTTTTTCAGCAATTAGCTGCGCGGAATACGGAATCATCAGTCCCATTGTTTCCGGCAGCGCGGATTCTGTTCTGCCCTGTTGAACAACCAAATCGGCATCCAGATTTTTAAACGTGAGCTGTGCCAATGACTGAAAGCCCACACCGAGAACAGGCAGCAAAATCACCATCCACCAATGCTTCCACAGGCAGAATTTCCGCATCCAGCGGACTTCCTGAAATCAATTGTGAATTCAATCCGGGGATTCCTGAAGTACCTTTGGAGTCAACTCCCAACAGGGACTGGAATTTATTTTGAGACAAGTCCCATAAAAAAACAGCTCCGGTGGCCGGACGACTCCAGGAAGTTTGCTAATTTTCTCAATCGCTGTTGCAGGAAGCTGTGCGGTGGGGTGTGGGAAAACGAGTCCTTCCAGCTTTTTCGGAATGTCTCCGGAAAGCTGTACGACAATATCCGCACCTACATTTTCAAGCGGAAGCCGCAATGCGTCTGACGATACGCGGCTGATTGCGGTCAACGTGACTGCCATGAAAACCACCAGCGCAATGCTGATCAAAGTGACCGCGCTTCTGCCGATGCGATAAAAAAGTTCTTGTTTGAGATAATGAAATCGACTCATTCCGGTTATCTTAAAAGTAAAAATTATTTGCTTGATTGAGCTTAAAGAGAATCAGAATAACAGAAGAATATGAAGAAAATATGAAGAAATTGTGGGAAAGTGGAGAAGGATGCGGATGCTGAAATTTTCTGGAATTGTTCCGGAAAAATCAGTCGATCACGGTTTTTGCAGCCACTCCTCAACGGTTCTTCGATCTTGAGATTTAAGCATAAAATCTTCCTCCAAAATGGATAATATTTGCTGGGGCATAATTGTGCTGAGTGTTTTTGAGTCATCAAAACCGAGCAAAACTCTAAGCAAACGTTGGTAAACTTCCAAAGGAGAACCTGTGGAACTTGCATTGAGTTTAAGTTGTTTTTCGATTCCAGGTGGCACCTCGAATTGACGTTTTAAATCATTGTAATCAAAAGGAGTATTGTTGTTACTATAATATCCATGAGGCAAAAATTTCAATCTCGCAAAATTATTCAGAAATTCATGTGTTGTTTTGCTTTTAGCTAAATCCTGTTCAAGCTCAATTTCAATACCGACCCCCGGTTTAAAGGAACTTTCCATTTTGTTCAACAAGGTAAAAAATGTGTGAGTGTTTGTTAACACTTGATAGATCATTTTTCCCTCCGATGAAGACAATGATTTGCAGGTCTCTTTCAGGGCTTTCATTTGAAATGCTGGAAAAGGATCATAAACAGATTTTTTCCCACTTTTAGGCAATTTGGCGGATTTATCAATTTTTGTTGATTTATGCATTACGGTTTTTGTTTGCACAGGTGTCTGCACTGTTTTTTCAACCACACTTGCGAGTTCCGATTTCTGTAAAGCTGCTTTCATTTTCTGAGCCTGTATTCTGGCTCCAACAGGTCTTAACTCTGATTGTAGTTCTTCGACAAAACGCTGTTCCTCTTTGGAGCCTTGACCTAACATTTCATCCAGCAGCCAATTTAGTTCCTCAACTTGTTCCGCACTTTTCCGCAAACTCTTTTCGGAAAATTTACCCTCACTTCCGAGCAGTGCTCTTGTTTGCTCGTACAAGGCTGCCGCATCAAGATTTTGTTCGCGCAGTTTTGCTAGTTCAAGCCAAATTGATTCAACTTCCTTGATGGCACTCTTCAGCAAAGCACAGGTTTGGGTGACACTTCCAAAATTCAATGCCGCGGATGTTAATCTCGTGTTTTCATCATAAGCTTTCTGCAAAAAATTATAAGTTTCCCTGGAGTTCCATTCTGAAGCATTTGAAAGTGTTTCCAAAAATCCTTTGATTTGTTCACAATATTGCCGCATCTCCTTTTTACCCTCTTCCAGCAAATCAAGCGCGTATAACATTCCTTCGGTTATTGGAGCGTCAAACAAATCAACATCTTTTAAGTTTTGCTGCAATTGATTTAGTTTTTGTGTTTTTGAGTCAGCAACACGTCCGCCTTTTTCCAACATTCCTTTGATCAAACCCAGGACTTTAAACAGGAAAGGACTGGTTATAGTATGTGTAGACGCATTGTGATAGATCTTGCCAAAGGAGATGGAAAGGTTTTGCAAGATGCCGGACACCTCCCGGAAAGTTTCGTCAACACCGCTTAAGGTCTTAATAAAAAGTTGCAGATGCTCCAACTCCTGTGTAGCATGGTCGTGGAATTGAGCAATGCATTTTTCTTGACCGTCACTTTCTTTTTGTTCCGAAAGTGTATTTAGATGTTTTTTGAAAATTTCCAAAGGTTCAAAAGGAATGCGGAGCAAAAACATGCGCAGAAGCATGTCTGTACGGGACATTTCGTATAACTCAAGACCCCACTCCGGAATTATTTTTGAGGTTGGTATTTTTACATTCTTAAGATTTCTTTCAAAGCCGGAAAGTTTTTCCAGGATTTCATCTGGTGAAAAAGTTTCTGCGGTCGTTTTTTTTGCAAGAGCAACTTTCATAGCCTGCTTCTCCAAATCCTGGATTCGGCTGACACTTTGGAAATATTTATAAACGGATTGCACTTCCTCGATGGACATTGGGGGATCAAAGCTGCTGACATTTTTATTTTTCAGCAGTGTTTCAGCAAGTGGCGCGGCTTCCGAAAAGAGTTTTTCAACTTCTTTTTTTGCCGATTCATCAACAGCAGCGTCAATTGGCAAAAGCATCCATTTCCCTTGTTGAAGACCGTCACGGGTACTCCTGATTTTTTTGAGGGATATTTCGATTGCTTTTCCTGCTGAAAATCCGAGGGGCTCAGTACCATAAAATCCCTGATCCAGACTGAGGTGAATGCAATCAGCTTGACGCTTGATTTGATGGTTCATCTTCAGAAAACGATCAGCCTCTCTATTGAAATGTTCCGGACTGCGGCATTTATCGTAAAGCTCCTTGTTGGTCCGATTTATTTCTGTGAGCATGGAAAAAATACTTTCTGGTTCACCAGCTTGAAAAATCCAGCGGTTTTCTTTGCTCAGAGCTGTACGAACAAATTGAGTTATTTCTTTTGCTTCCCTTACAGCATCCTGAACTTGGGAAACAGGTTTCCTCTCAGCGTGCAGGGCCGCCTGGGCATGTTTTAATTGTTCAAGTGTATTAGTGGACATAAGAACATCTCCAAGATATACTTAGCTCGGTTAATAATTTATTTTTCTTCATGCAAAAACTTGTTTTGGTTAAACAGATTTGCTTGAACGGAGTAATTAGCTGAAACACTTTATGCATTTACAATTTATTTCCCTTGCAGAATAAAGGGGTTTCCATAATCAAGAATGAAATCAATATTGGCTAGTATCTCACAACCTAAAGAGATACAAAACTTAAATTTAAAAGAGTTGACTCAACTGGCCGAAGAATGTCGGCAGAGAATTATTGAAGTCACCAGTCAACGCGGCGGACACCTTGCTTCTTCACTTGGAACTGTGGAGCTCACCGTTGCTTTGCTAAAGAATTTTGATTTTAGCATGGACCGAATTGTTTGGGACGTTGGTCACCAAGCCTACCCTTATAAAATTCTAACTGACCGTAATGAAAAATTTGATACACTTGGAAAGTCAGGCGGAATCAAAAAATTTCTCTCTCGAGACGAAAGTAGCTACGACCATTTTGGTGCGGGACATGCCTCAACTTCAATTTCCGCTGCACTTGGAATGGCCATTGGTCGTGATCTTCAACAAAAAAAACATCGGGTAATTGCTGTCATCGGTGATGGTGCAATGACGGGTGGTTTGGCCTTTGAAGCCTTGAATCACAATGGTTCACTCGACAAAAACATGCTTCTTATCTACAACGATAACGGCATCAGCATTGACCCGAATGTTGGCGCAATATCAAAATTGCTGACACGTTTTGCCTCCTCCAGATTTTACAACAGTTTCCGTGAAGAAACACTTGAATTCGCGGAGAAAGCACCTTTTTCAGAACGATTAGGTCTGAAAGTTACATTACAGAAATTACACGATTCCGCAAAGAGCTTTTTATCTCCGCCAAGTATGCTCTTTGAACAATTAGGTTGGCGATATTTTGGCACAGTTGACGGTCATAACCTGGCCGAATTACTGGATTTAATAAATCGTGTTAAGAGTTTAGATGGTCCAATCGTGATTCACGCTATTACTCAGAAAGGTAAAGGTTACCCCTTTGCTGAAGAAGATTCTCACAAATATCACGGCGTCACCCCCTTTGAACCGGTCGATGGTAAATTTATCAAGAAAAAATCAACCGGCGACGCAATCAGTTTTTCTCAGGTTTTTGGCGATAAACTTGGAGAATTAATGGAACGAGATGAAAAAGTTGTGGTGGTGACTGCGGCCATGCTTAGTGGAACAGGAATTGTTAAACTCCAACCGAAATATCCGGATCGCGTGCTTGATGTCGGAATTGCGGAGGGACATGCTGTGACATGTTCAGCAGGACTTGCTACCACGGGCAACAAACCATTTGTAGCAATTTATTCTACATTTTTGCAGCGTGCACTTGATCACATAATACATGATGTTGCGATTCAAAATTTGCCGGTGCGTTTCATGCTTGACCGTGCAGGATTTGTTGGTGCGGACGGTCCGACTCATCATGGTTTATATGATCTGACTTACCTGCGCATGATTCCCAACATGACAATAATGGTCCCTCGCAATGGTGCAGAATTACGCAGCATGATGGAGTTTGCCTGTAATTACGAAAGCGGACCATTGGCTATACGTTACCCCAGAGGAAATACTGCTGAGCTTGATGATAAAAAGAGTCCCCCGCTGGAATTTGGGAAAGCTCACATTTCGCGCAAAGGAAAAGATGTTGCTTTGTTTGCAGTAGGTTTGATGGTCGATACCGCAGAACAAGTGGCCAAACTTTTGGAAAAAAAAGGCTATTCAACAGCTGTTATTAATGCTAGATTTGTCAAACCTCTTGATGAGGAAGTGATTGTCAAATTTGGACAAAAAGTGAAAATGCTGGTCACATTGGAAGAAAACACGGTTCATGGTGGTTTCGGAAGCGCTGTACTGGAAACTTTGAGTGAGAATGGAATTTGTTTGCCGACATTTCAAATTGGAGTTCCGGATCGTTTCTTTGCACAGGGTTCTCCCGAAGAACAACGGGAGTCAGCTGAATTGAATCCGGAACAAATTTATTATCGAATTCTAGAAAGACTCCCTGTAATGGTCAAGAAAATGAACACGAAACGAACAGCCTAACCAAAGGAACTTGCCTCCTAAAAACTAACAGATTCTAAAATAGTTATTTATAAAATATTTGTAAATATAATTTTATTATTGACTGATTTTATATGATGTTTATTCTCATATTTTCTAAATTTCTATCTTTGTGAGTGGACAAAGTTGCCGCTTTATCACAGTGAATACTAAAATGTACGGCTCTTGCATTTGAGGTAGTGCTGAAAGTATTACCAGGGATCCGGGCAACGAATTCCGCAAGGAAATTGTGTCAACCATTCATTTAAGGAAATTTAACATGTCAAACGATTTACTGAAACAGCTGGAAGAGAAAATCAACGCAGTGATAGAAATCATCGAATTGTCACGTATGGAAATTACTGAACTGAAAGAACAAAACGATGAGTTGGAAAATAGGTATGTTGATTGGGAAGATAGGCTATCTGCTTTGATTGAAAAATTTGAGCAGCTTGAAGATGGAGAAACAGTTGAAATTGAAGCAGAAGTTGAAGCATCAATTCAGAAAGTCGAGGAAGAAGAAATTGAAGATGTCGCTGCTGAAGAAGATGAAGCCGAGGAAGAGGCCGAGGAAGAAGAAGATTCCGAAGTAATTGTTGCAGAGGTAGATGAAACGGAAGGTACCGTTTTTGATACCAGTGCAGATTCATATACGGCAGCACCTGGATCCACTCAGCATTACGCATGACGCTGGCGCCGCGTTCCGGTTCCTTCAGTTATTTCTACATACTTGTTTTAGCTCCAAATTTTACTGCGAAGAATATGTTAAGTCAGTTTCTTCGCAATTTACTCACCTTATTTTTCACATGCTTAATTTTCGGTGGACTGTCATTTCCTCCGCTTCTACAGGCACGTCCCTCAGTCGGAGTCCTTTCTGCAGATGTTATCTACCCCTCAAATGGACTGAATTGGTTGGGGCTTTTTCTTCAAGAAGAACTTTCCCTTCAGTTGCAACTCACAGATCAATTTTCAATCATTTCTCCTGATACTATGCGCCGCTGGAATCAGCGTCTACGAAACTCCGGACAGCTTGTTTTTAGTTCCGCAGAATTGAAAAATTCAGAAATATACCAACTAAAACCGAATAGACTTCTCAAATTATCTATCCAGAAAGTCCTCAACCAACTTTCTGTCACTTGGAGTGTCAGTAGTTTCGAAGAAAATAGCTCTCTTCAGAAAATTCAAAATATACATTCCTGGATTACTCCTGATAATCTGATAGCTTCGCTCTTGAATGATCTTGCTAAAGGAGATAAATTATTCCGGAATATCAAACACTTTCCTTTACACTACACATGGGAAGGAATTAAGAGTTTTTATCAGTGGAAACTTAAACTGGTTCCTGTTCCAAATACCTCTAAATGGGAAGAACACAAAGATGAATTGGAGGCGTTATTGTTGAGCCATCCCTCACTGTCGGCCTCGATCCATTTTCATAGAGCAGTTTTATTGATCATTGAAAGTAGTGTGATGCGACCTGCTCATGTTCCATCTCTGAATTCTGCGGAAACAGATATTTTGGCGGCAATGAAAGAGCATCCGGGAAGCGGTGAACATCACACCTTACTCTCCCTTTTACACTTCCTCCGTAAGGAACCTTTGTTCTCCAAACAACAGGCAAACATTGCCAACAAGATAAATCCAGCCAATGGATTGGCATTGATTCTATATGGTCTAACAATCGGTAAAACTCCACAGGCAGGCGCTACTTACATTAAAAAAGGGCTCCGACTTTATCCATTTGTGGCTGAACCAAGTGCTGACGGCGGGCAACCTTATCATGTGCTGGTTAAAGATTTGGAACCTTGGCTGAATTCTTACGTTTCGGTAAAACCCCCTAATTATGAACTATTAATGCGTTCCGGCAAGGAGGATTATGATGCGCGACGCTGGACAGAAGCACGTCAGGCTTTTGAAGATGCATCTGTACTTGAACCGGAACTTCCGGAACCGTATTTATTTCTGGCACAGTTGCGATTGGCCCAGCAGAATGTGGAAAGCGCTCTCTTACTGCTCGCAAAACTTCAAAAAAGATTTCCCAAACATCCTGAAATAAACCTCTATTTAGGCTATGCTCACGAAAAATTAAAACATTATATAAAAGCAGAAATCTTGTATCGTACAGTTCTCCAACTGAAGCCGGAACATCACAAGGCGCTTTTGAGGCTAGGCGCTGTTCTTATCAAACTTGGAAAACGAGAGGAAGCACGCAGTTTTTTGGAAAGTCTGACCCAAAAATATCCGATGTACACAGTGGCGTGGTGGAACCTGGGCATTGTCTATTATCAGCTTGGAGAATTGGAGTTGGCAGAATCTTCATGGGAAGAATCCTTGAGACTAGAGCCGGATAATAATCAGGTACGAGTACGTCTTGAACAACTGCGCGAAGAATTATTTTGAGGCCAAGACGCACTTTAGAATTATTTTTCATTATTTACATTTAGGCTTCACTATTGCAACTTTGTTAATGTAAGTTGTGAAACTTTAAAATATAATATACTTCCATACCGAAAATTGGCAGAATAATATTTACAATTTGCTCTAATAACAGTATGATACGTTGCTTCAAAGGATGTGTTACTAAATAATTAGTCTGCACAAAGGCGGAAGTTTCTGCAATTTTGAATTGAGCAAACGAATTGGGGAAATTGTAGATGTAATTCTTCATTTGACTAATGCCAAAAATACTGTAATTTGAAGCACAGATTATTTTGAAAATTCAGTAAACAGATTAAAATGAAAATCTGTCTCAATTAATGTTAATTTTCTGTACTTTGTCTTAATAATAATATATTATACTAGGTTTTAGAGAATAAATAACTTGCGTTACACTTTTAAAGACCTTAGAATCTCACGCGAGACTGATAAAAGAGTCTCAAAGATCACTCAGAACAAAAGAAGGAATTGAACATGAAAAATATAATAATTTTACTCATATCTATCTTTTTTTCTGTCCAGGTTTTAGCTCAAAGTCAGGAGGTTTTACCGACAGATGAAACTTCCAAGACAAATTTAGCAGGCCAATACATTTACGCCGACTCATACTTTAAGAAATCCAAAACAGGTATTGTTTTGAAGTATGCACCCACACTGACAACAATGTTTTACGGGTGGCGTTTTGTAGTCTACAACACAGAAAAGTTTTTTATCGGCGGTACCGGATTCACGGGTCAGTTTGGTGGACCAACAGAATTTGGTACTCTGACAACCGCAGGGTTAACAGCTGGTTATGATTTTACCATCTTTGATGATATTTATGTAGACTGGGGCATAACTGCAGGTGGCGCGGGTGGTAGATCCAGCGGCACAAAAACTATTTCTGAGGGTGGTGTGCTCGTAGAACCGTGGTTCGGATTTAATCATAAAGTTGGGGAAAATACAGACTTTAATTATTCCTTCTCCTGGTTCATGATGCCGAACAGTCTAAATTATAACAACGCTCTCTCATTTAATCTTCGCATTGATTTCATTATCAATTAAGTCCACTGCCTGACAATGCTACAACAGGCATTGTTTCTAAGAGTAAAAGCCAAGATTTGCCGATTTGTCTGTCCGAATCATCTATGAGCATTTTTTGGCTACTCCACTAATTTTCCACTCCAATATTCCATTTTTCCTCACACAAGTTAACCTTCTGTTATAATCAGCTGTATAAATTTATGCGTTTTTCAGCTTTAAATAATGCGCAATTCTGTTAACGTGTCCGTTTAGGAAGGCTTGGTGAATCACTAATTTTTCTCTACGAAAAAAACGGTTAATTTTCCTAAACCAACTTTTTAAGTTAACAACTGGGGACATAAATGAAAAATTTATTAAAGAATCAATATTTTAAGTTGCTCAGAAACCAGGGACGCAAAGCTGGTATTGTGCCAGTCGAGAATCCCGCAAATGAGGAACAGCGTTTAGCTGAAGTAAAGCGTCTTGGAATCATGGAACTCGACCTGAGCGGTGAACGTCGCTACAATTCCATGACTCAAGTTGCTACCTATTTGACCGGCTGTACACAGAGTTCTATTAACATCCTGGGATCCACCGTCCAGATTTGCAAGGCTAACTTTGGATTCAACAAGTTGGAAAACGTAATCATCAAAGAAGTTCCACGGGAAATTACTGTGTGTCAATTTAGTTTGGACAATCCCGGACAACCGTTAATAATTGAAAATATTTTTGAAGACGAACGAACCAAGAACATGAAAAACATGCCTTTTGATCCAGGCATTCGCTTTTATGCAGGTGCGCCGCTGATCAGTTCCAGAGGTTTTTCACTTGGTACCCTTTGCGTCTTTGATCCAACACCAAAAAATCTTGCACATCAGCAGATTGAAGGTTTGCGCCTGCTTTCAGATCAGGTAGTACATATGCTGGAAAAGGAATCCATTTCATCAGGAGCAACAGCTCCTGAAGAGGAATCAGCAGAAGAATCGAGCCAATTACAAGGACAGTACTACTCGGTATCGAGTATACTTTTTGCGGATTTTGTCGGATTCACCAACATGGTTGAAAACTGTGAACCAGGCGAACTTCTGGACACACTCAATACTTTTTTTATGGGTTTCGACCGGATCATGTCAAAACACAATGTTCGCAAGGTCAAAACTGTCGGCGACTGCTACATGTGTGTAGGCGGAATTCCCTCTCAGCATGGAACTCACGCTCATGAAGTTTGCTCTGCCGCAGTGGACATGCTCAAGTTTGTAGAAGGTACAAACATACAGTTTGAAGCTCTGGGAAAACCCCGCTGGGAAATCCGGATAGGTATCCATTCAGGTCCGGTAATCGCGGGAACAGCTGGAAACACATTTGATATTTGGGGAGATGCTGTGAATATTGCCGCAAGGCTGGAAAGCAGTGGTGAAAGCGGTAAAATTCACATCTCGGAAAAAACTAAAGACTATCTGGAAGGTGCTGGAAATTTTACTCCAAGAGGTGAAGTGGAACTTAAAAACAAAGGATCATGGTCAACATTTTTCCTGGACGAACTCAACTGACACAAAACAATTTGCTAACTTGTAAATTAGCTGTTCAACTCAATTAAGAATTAGCCGGAGTTAGTTCAGGTTTTGTTGCTTCCCAGCGGTCGCAAAAGGTAGAATAAATGTTTGCAATTCTGCTAACATTTATTTCTTGTAGGAAAGTTGAGACGATTGAGAGACCCTTTTAAATTGACTTTAATTGTTTCACCGCACTGAAATGAGCGTAGCATTGTTGAAAAACTGCTAATTTCTTCCTTGAGAGAAGCAGCAGGAGTGAGTTCAAAATTCAAATCAATTAATGACATTTGCGGACGTTTCTCATTTAGCCGAATTGTACCTTCAATTGTACCTTCCAAAGATCCTCTTAAATGAATCTTCTGTATGGCAATTAAGGGGCCGAGTTGCAGGTCAAACATAACTTCTGAAAAAACAAGTTCTGGAAATTGCAGATTAAAAAGCGCGGCTCCACCGGAAATGCGGATTTGCACATCATTTAGCTGACCCTTCAGATTGCCTTCCGGAAAGCGGGATTGTTGTTGCTGTATTGCCTTAATGTTATCAATTTCAGATGACAAAGAAAGACTCCCTGAGATAAATGCATATGGAAAAGCGGCAATTAAAGGAACTCGTTCAAGCTGCACACCATCAAGAGAGATATCCATTGTTTCCCAAGTCAGCAAGTCGGTAGATGCTTCGATTGTTCCCCCATGAAGTTGTCCAAGTATTCTTGCTTTTCCGGATGTGATAACGGAGGCAAAAGGAACCTCTATATTTTCAAGTATGAGCAAACGGACATCAGGTGTTCCCGCCAGCCATTTAGGAGTACGCAGGGTAACTTCCGGAGTGCTTACTTTGAGCCATCCTAACTCAAAAGCTTCAATCTCAACGGGAATTCCGGTTTGATTAGTTAATCGTGTTTGTAGTGCGTCAGCGATTGATTTTCCGGGAAAATTCTGTTTAAAACCCCAAAAGGCGAGCACTAAAATAAGAGCAAATCCAATGATAAATAGCACTAAACGCTTTATGAATAACATCTTTCGTCAACCTCCATGTTGCTTGTGTACCTGAAAAGAGGCACGTACCTGTCGGTTACCTGGGCTTATACTGATGCTTAAATGAGAAGTCCGTAAAACAGGACGATGATTTTCTAACTGATATAGCATAGACAATAAATGATCCAGTTTAAGTCTGTCTAAACCTACTTTGACACCCTCAATTCCCGCTTGAACGTTGGTCAATACGTTAAGTTGTAAATTATCCTGAATTTCAAGTGTGCGGGCAATGTTTTCTACAAAAGAGCTCAAGGCTTGTGGCATTACAGGCGCAGTTGGAGTACGCCGTACTTGCTCCCATTCACTGGAGAGAGATCGTATTTGCTTGATTTGGAGTTCTTGCTTTTCAAGTTGTAGCAGCAACAATTTTTCCTCGCGGTTGAGATGCTGCACCCCCCACATTCCTGCCAGCACAAAAACGAGCAAAAACATGAAAGCAATAAGAAGCTGCTCCCTCATTGATAAATTTGACATGGGAAGCGTCTATTGAGGAAGGTAGAAGTCAGTGACGTTGGTCAAGAGACACATAATCCCGCTCAGTATGTCCTGTATAAATCTGGCGTGGTCGTCCTATTTTTGAGATGCCATTCCGCATTTCCAGCCAATGCGCAATCCAGCCGGGTAGGCGTCCTATAGAAAAAAGCACTGTGAACATGTCTGTTGGAAAGCCAAGAGCTTTGTAGATGATTCCGCTGTAAAAATCCACATTAGGATATAGATTACGATCAATAAAATATTCATCTGTCAGCGCCGCTTCCTCAAGTTCTTTGGCAATATCCAACAAAGGATCAGGTGTTCCCAACAAGGCTAATATTTTGTCGCAGTACTCTTTCAGTATTGTGGCACGCGGATCAAAATTTTTGTATACACGATGTCCGAAGCCCATCAAGCGAAAACCGGAATCTTTGTCTTTGCCAAGTTTTACAAATTTTTGTACATCACCGCCGTCATTATGAATTTGCTGCAACATTTCCAAAACAGCTTGATTTGCTCCGCCATGTAATGGACCAGAAAGTGCGGCAATACCTGCCGATATTGAAGCAAACAGATTTGCTTCGCTACTTCCTACCAGCCTTACGGTTGAGGTTGAGCAATTTTGTTCGTGATCTGCATGTAAGATGAAAAGTACATTCAGGGCTTGCACAAATTCAGCTGGAACTTCGTAATTTGTGGAAGGTACACCAAACAACATATTCAGAAAGTTTTTTGCATAAGTAAATTCATTCATCGGATAAACAAAAGGCTGACCGATATTTTTTTTGTAGGACCATGCCGCAATGGTAGGAAGTTTCCCCATCAATCGCCAAATCGCCAAATCTACCATATCACTATCTGTTGCACTGAAATCCCGATAGAAGGTTGAAAGTGCACAGACAATGCTTGAAAGAATTGCCATCGGATGGGCTTCCTTGGGAAATGCCTGATAAATATGCCGAACATCTTCGTGCAACATTGTGTGCCGTTTCACATTATTTTCGAAGCCGTCCAGCTGCAGTTTTGTCGGCAATTCACCGTAAATCAATAAATAGCTGACTTCCAGAAAGTTTGATTTTTCTGCAAGTTGTTCAATGGGATAACCTCGATAGCGTAAAATACCTTTCTCACCATTCAAGAAAGTGATACCACTTTCACAGGATCCGGTATTAACGAAACCCGGATCAAGAGTTATTGCTTGTGTTTGAGAGCGTAATTTACTAATATCAATGCCAATTTCACCTTCACTTCCCTTAATTAGCGGAAGATCAATAGCTTTTTGATTTAGTTCTAATTTTGCGGTATTTGACATATTCTCACCATTTTTACAAAATTATTGTAAGTATTAGAAACAATTTCGTCGACTTCCAGCAGACACATTAGCAGATACAAACTAAAGAGCAAGATATTCAGATTTAATAATAGTAATTTAAGGGAAAGAATTTTTGGAACTTAGCTGAAGATTGTCCGGATTTACTACTGTTCTATAATGGTATCTTCCGGACGGGTTGACTTGTTTTGAGTCTCAATTTTACTCTTCAACCAGGATTTTATCGCATTTCTGGTGCTAGGAATCAGCAGGACAAATCCGAATGTGTCTGTTAAAAAACCTGGAGTCAACAGCACAAGTCCGGCTACTCCGATTAACAGGGCATCAAGTAATTCCGCAGATGGCATCCGTCCCTCTCGTAAACTTTCCTGGATACGAAACAAGGTTTGCAAACCCTGTATTCGAGCCAAATATGCTCCCAAAAATCCGGTAAAAATTACCAGAGCAATTGAAGTGAATGCACCAAAAGCTGATCCAATTTGTATCAACAGGTAGATTTCAACTACTGGAATGATGGTAAAGGCGAGGAATAATTTTAATAACATAAGATGACACCTTGAGTCTTTAGGGAATTGTCGCGAAAAATCAGGAAGAGTCAGGACTAACCGGCGTTATGCTAAAACTGTTAATTCCGGAAATCGATTGTCGTCCACTAGCTTGACGTCCAATCACTCTCCAGTACAGTTTATTTTTCTCTTTTGCTCTCATCAATCCCATTGCCATTCCGGGCAGTTCACCTGCCAAGGGTACAAGTTCCTTGTCTGCAATCCAGCGGTTTCCCTGCGGCAAGTCGAAAAATGATCCGGAGTCTTCAAATTTTTCATCAACTCCAACTTGTATTTTGAACTCACTGAAGGCAAGACTGTCCCACTGAAAAAGGAAGAGTCCATTTTCCGCAAAAGAAAATTTGTCTGTCGGTAAAAGCAGCTTTATGTCACTGAGTTTGATAACATTTGATTTTGCAATATTGTTATTTTCCTTCAGCTCTTCGATTTCATTTTCAGGATCAACTGTTGCGACAATTTGATATTTTCCCAACAGTTGATCATCAGGAAGAATGTATTCCAAGTTGAAAGTCGTAATTTCGCCAGGCGCCAAAACACGTGTGCTGGGCATGGCAATAACAGACTTTCTCATCGGTTGTTTTACATTGTAATATTGAATCTTTGTTGCAATGTCCTTCACAATATCTCCGCCTACATTCATTAAATTCAGGCGTAAGATGAGCTTCTCTCCACGAAGTGCGTGTTTAGGAAGAACCTGTACGGATTCCCAGCGTAAATCTGGAGGATCAAATTTCAGTGGGGTGATGATGCGTTTACCGGAAACTCTCACTCCAGTTGCTAATTGAGTTTTTGCGACTTCCAAGTCTTGAGGTGAAGCGATGTAGAAGTATCTTTCATCTCCTGCGGTTGTGTTAAGTAAAATACGTTTGAAACGAGAATCCCAAACTCGTACAGAAATTTGATAACGTCCCGTATTTTCCAAATTAATCTCATGCAGAACACGAGCTGTGTCATGAGCCTGAATCGTATAGACTTTGCGGTGACGCTTCTTTTTCAACTCCTGACCGTCCACTCTCACTTTAATTTCAACACCTATTTCCTTCTGGACTTGACCTTGATTTGCGATGGCAGTTTGAACCAATTGTGTGTCACCGTGTTTTGGACAATCAGGATTGCTCATTGATCTAAGAATGGAGTCTGGAGAGTCAATAGTCATGTCCGGACCATCCGGCAGAGGGCATGTTTTTGAAAGTACAATCGCGATGATTTTTAGTTCAGCAGACTGGGTTGCCGGTGACAAGGTGGGCAACAGAAGAGTAATTATTCCGGATAAAATCAGTTTCAGTAGTAAAATCCGGGACATTTTTACGAGGAAAATTGGGGTTGAAAGTTTTTCTGTTCGCTTGCTTTTAAAGAAAATTAATTCTGAAGCAGAAAAATATTATGCTAAAGAATCACAATTAGCACTATTCATACTCATGAAAATTATTCTTCATTGCTAAATTAAAACAAGCTTTTAATTCAATATTAAGGAGAAATGCTTGAAGAAGCTCTATTCAATCTGCACACTAAAGAGCTTGTCTTTAAAGACTTAACTTGCTTTAAGCAGAGCTTCTTCCACATCTTCATCAATGTTTTGCAAATTGTACCAGTAAATGATGTTTTTTTCAAAATTCTCATGTGCTGTGCAGTGAATTGCTGCGAGCTGATCAACCTGTACAATAGTGATAATATGTAAACGCACCATTTCCAGAATAGACATGAAAGTAATGATAAACCAGATTCTTGGTTTGTCTCTTTGAAACAATTCTTCAAAAAGGCAATGCGGTTGTTCTGCGAAACGCGCAATCAGTTCATCAATGCGATCTTCAATTCGTACACTTTCTGTTTCAATTACATATCTATTTATTTTTGGAAGCCGCCTCATTACGCGCTCAAAGGCTTCCATCAACGCGGAAACAGAGATGTCTTCGTATTCCGGATCAGCTTCTTCTGTATCTGAAACCAACTCGACATTTTCCGGACGTTGAAAAACATCACGCCCCAAAATATCAAGTGAACCAAGTTCAAATGCGGCGTTTTTGTAATGCTGATATTCTAGTAATCGGCGGCGCAGAATCTCTTCCGGATCCTCTTCTTCAAACTCTTCAATATCCACCGGAGATTTGGGAAGTAAACTGCGGGACTTGATTAAAATCAACATGGCTGCAATTTCTAAAAACTCTCCGGCCAAATCGAGATTGATCGATTGCAATTTTTCCAAATATTCCAAATACGACGCTGTTAATTCGGAGAGCCGTACTTCTGCAATTGAAACTTCTTTTTTCCTAATGAGATGCAGCAGCAAATCAAGCGGTCCCTCAAACAAAGGGATTTTGATTTCCAGGGGATTCTCCGGATTTGGAAAAATTGTGGATAGCTCCACGTTTTTATGCTGATCTTCCATTGTTTCCATTCTCATCCATGAGTGGAGATTAGAGGAAATTTTTTCCGAAACCCTCTCTGTTTAATCAGAAAGTTCGGGAAGCCCCATATCTTCCAGCACTTGATTGGATATTTTATCGAGTTCATTTGCTTTTTTGAAACGGGAACTGGCACGTTGATTAACTCTTTCCAAATCTGCTTTTGTCCGGATAATGGTTGGACGAATAAAAATGAGCAGGTTAATTTTTTCAAATCCATCTTTTTTGCTGCGAAATAACCATCCAATTAAAGGGATATCTCCAAATCCCGGAATTTTACTCCGTTCACGAACCATTTTTTCTTTGATCAAACCACCAAGTACAATAATCTTTCCATCTTCTGCAATCACAGAGGTTTTGATGGTACGTTTAAAAATCGTGATTGGGTTGGCTGCCGGGTTCACAACATCACTGGACTCCTGGGCAATATCCAGTCGTATACTGTTTTTTCCACTGATCTGCGGTTTAATTTCAAGTTTGATACCAACTTCCTTAAATTGGTACTCTGTTGTGGTAATATTACTCGCGCTGGTAACAGTTTTTGGTGAAACAGGCACGACGGAAACAACACTAATGTTAGGTACTTCACCCTCTTGGGGATTGTTGATAATCATCAACTGCGGATTTGCGAGGACATTTACATCATTGTTATTTTGGACTGCTTTGACAAATGCACCGAAGCTAAAAAATTCTTTTCCTCCAATACTGATTGTGTTGCCGTTCAAGACTCCAATTGTATTTTCAGCGGCAGTAGTTGCCGCGGTACCTCCTGTTGTGGCGTCTCCCGTGAAAGCTCCTCCTCCAGGGAATCCACCCGTAATTATTCGATTTCCGCTAGTAGCTCCTGCGGCTTTCCAGTTTATGCCTAAATCTAAACTTTTTGAAAGCGTAACTTCCATGATAAGCGCTTCAACATAAACCTGCATTCTCGGCACATCAAGTTCAACTATAATCTGATCCAGAGTTTTGAAGGCGTCCGCCGGTGCAAAAATCAAAAGGGAATTTGTTGCCTCATCGGCGCTGATTGAAATGTCAGACTGTGTTCCTGAACCGGCAGTTTTGGACAGTGCTTTACTAAGTTGCGGCTTTTCATCTTTCCGGGAAACCTCTGAAATTCTTCCGGTAACTTCTTTAAGTAAAACAGCAATGTCTTTAGCTACCGCGTGCTGGAGATGATAAAGTTTAAAATTACTGCGAACTTTTCCGCTTTCCTGGAAAACATCGAGTTGTTTAATCAAAGATAATATTCGTTCGATCTCAAGCCGTCCCGCGATAATGATCAAAGAATTCAAACGTTCTTCTTCAATAATTTTAACCGGACTTGCTTTTGCGGTATTACCCTCACCTTTTCCGGCAACAACTCGGTCCGAAAATATTTTTGTCAGGAGATTTGCCATTCTCTTGGCAGAAGTGTTTTTCAGCGGAATCAACTTGAGTTGTGTTTCACCGGAAGTTCCTTGTTCTGTGTCAAGTTTTGCGATCAGTAGGAGAACCCTGTCAGTTGCCAAACGATCCGCGATGATGATCAGGGCATTCAGTCGAGGTTCCGCTATTATTTTAACCGGACTGCCTGTCGCGGTTGCTCCCTCTCCCTTACCAGCAACAACCTTATCCGCGAATATTTTTGAAAGCAAAGGAGCCAATGTCGTGGCGGAAGCATAGTTTAATTGCTGCAGCATTATCTGACGGTTCCCTCGTGGAATATCAAGTTGATCGACCAAGTCGATAATTTGCTGAGTTGTAACAGGATTTGCAATAATAATCAGGGCATTAAAAGGGGCAAACGGAACAATTTTTATTGAAGTTGTTTTGGGGAAAACAGTCGTAATTAGCGGAACCAGCTTTGCCGCGTCAGAATATTTTAATTCATGAATAGTTGTTTTTGCGCCTTCTACAGGGACATCAACTTTTTCAATTAATTCAATAATTTCTTCCGTTGTTTCACGATTTGCGACGATGAACATGGAATTTAAGCGAGCCTCAATCAGCAGTTTGAATTGCGTCGGCTTGCCGTTACGTACTAAATTTGAAAACAATTCAGAAACGGTTTTGTGAATTTCTGTAACATCGTTGTGTAAAATTTTCTGTAAAGTAACAATCTGCTCCACCCCTTCCGGTGCGGAGGTGTCAAGCATCTCAATGAGTTCCACGATACGGCTTACGTTGGACTCAACATCGATTACAATCAACATGTTCATCGGCTCATAAACGAGCAGAACTCCTGTCTTGGAGAAAATTGGCTGCAATGTTGACTGTATCCCCTTGAGGTCTGCATGAACAATGGGAATCAGACGCATCACATAGTTTCCACCTTTAGCGCTGATCTTCCCGCCGTCCTTTGAAATCGGCAACCGCGAGAAACGTGCGTCTGCTGAAGGAAGTATTTCCACGACTTTACTCCCTTTTTTGCGCACCATTGCCAAACCTTGACTGGCCAGTATTTTTTCAAAGAAGAAAAATGCGTCTTGCGGAGTTACTTTGAAATTGCGTGGAGCCGTAATAGACATTTGTCCGCGCATATTCTTTTCTTCGTAAACAAAAACGGTTCCGGTATTTTCCGAAATTATTTTAATGAATTCTTTGAGGATGATTGTTTGAGGCAGGTTGATGCTGACCTTTGAGCTGGGTTTCTTTTTTGCTGCTTCAAGTTCAAAAGGCTGCGAAATATGAAACAGTAAAAGGCAAAGTAAAAAAAATCCGGACAACCAATTATGTTTCCGGAGCGACTTGGAAATAGAGGTAAAAAAGAAAATCATGTAAGTGTGGTTTTTAAAATACTTTGAATTTCAGGATAGTTTTTTTGAATTCAGCATCCAATCTGCCAGTTCCAAATCAGCAGGAGTTGTGATTTTTAAATTTTGCGGATCACCTTCAACTGTTGTAATTCTTCCGCCGGCTTTTTCAACCATTGACGCATCATCAGTAATCGTCCACTTGTTTGCTGTTGCCTGCATTGAAGCATGCAGAAGTTGTTCAAAGAGAAATCCTTGTGGTGTCTGCACGGCAAATAATTTACTCCGATCAACAACCTCAGTTTTTTCCTTAGTAACTCGTCGAATCGTGTCCACCAGTGGTATAACCGGAATCGCGGCTCCATGTTCAAGCGCAGCGTCCAATACACGGTCTATTATTTCTGCACGGCAAAAAGGCCGTGCTCCATCGTGTACCAGCACAAGTTCCGGAACCGGTTTTTCCTGCAAAACTCTCAGCAAGGCATTATGCACAGAGTCTTGACGGCGCTTCCCTCCTTCAACCAAAACAACTTCCTTCGGGATAATTTTTTCAAAAACATGACGATCCTGAGCAGCAACGGTCAAAAAGATTTTCCTGATTCCCGAGTGTTTTAAAAATAGCTCAAGGCTAAACTCAAGTATTGTACGTGTTCCTAATGGAAGAAGCAATTTATTGTGATTCCCTCCCATACGTGTTCCTTGCCCTGCGGCAACAATCACGACAACTACATCTCGGTCAGTCATTCTATCTCAATGTGGAAAGTTTGAAAAAATCAATAGCTGGACAAACAAAAAAGCTAAATATCTCAACTGCTAAGGCTAAGAAATTTTGCTACTAAAAGTCCAGATAAAACGAGAACTTACGATAGTGTTACTAATTGAGTCGCATATCAGACTTGTAAAAAAGATCACACAAACTAAACTAAGTGTGCACAAGTGGACAGAGAGTTTCAATTGTGAAGATTAACCGATAACAATAAACAAAGAACTAAATATGTCTGAAAAAACAGCATTCATTGGACTCGGCGTGATGGGCTATCCCATGGCGGGCTTTTTAGCAAGTGCCGGAAATAAAGTTACAGTCTATAACCGTACTACCAAAAAAGCGGAAAAATGGGTGAAAGAATATGGAGGTGAACTGGCCTTAACTCCTGCAGAAGCAGCTAAAGACGCGGATTTTGTCTTTTGCTGTGTGGGCAACGATAATGATTTGCGTTCTGTTACAATCGGTAATGGCGGCGTATTTTCAGGTATGACTGCCGGAACTGTTTTCGTGGATCACACGACTGCGTCGGCAAAAGTCGCCCGTGAACTTGCGGATGCCGCGCATAAACTAGCTTGCACATTCCTGGATGCTCCTGTGTCCGGAGGACAGGCCGGTGCGGAAAATGGAGTCTTAACAGTGATGGTTGGCGGTGACGAAGGAAGTTTCACAAAAGCAGAACCACTCATAAGCAATTACGCGAAAATGACTAAGCTCCTGGGGCCGGTAGGTTATGGTCAATTGACAAAAATGGTCAATCAAATTTGTATAGCCGGAATAGTACAAGGTTTGGCGGAAGGGATTCATTTTGCCAAGGCAGTTGGTCTTGATGTTGAGCAAGTGATCGAAACCATATCCAAGGGCGCCGCTCAATCATGGCAAATGGAAAATCGTTACAAAACCATGAACGAAAATTTTTTTGAATATGGTTTTGCCGTCGATTGGATGCGTAAAGATTTGGGAATTGCGCTTGAAGAAGGTCGCGCCAACCAGGCACATTTGCCTGTCACCGCACTGGTTGATCAATTTTATTCTGAAGTGCAGGCACTCGGCGGAAGCCGCTGGGACACTTCCAGTTTGATTGCCCGATTGGAGGCAATGCGTAAGCTAAAAGATAAATAAATACAGGAGAATAGAGTGAAAATAATTGAAGGAAAAGTCCTCATAGACGGTAATTGGCAAGATCCTGAATCCGGAGAAACCCTGCCGGTAATGGATCCAAGTGACGGCAGCGAATTTGGACGCATAGCCAGCGGTTCAGCTGCGGATATCGACCGTGCCGTTCAGGCAGCTCAAAATGCGATGGACGGTGAATGGGGCAAAACAATTCCCGTGGAACGCGGCCGTTTGCTACAAAAGTTGAGTTCACTGATATTGGAGAATGAAACTGAGTTGACAGAAATGGAAGCTCGGGATGTTGGAAAACCCTTAACGCAAGCCCGTGTAGATGTCAGGGCCTGTGCCCGATATTTTGAGTTTTACGGAGGTGCAGCGGACAAAGTGCATGGTGAAACAATCCCGTATCTTGAAGGCTATACCGTACTTACTCTCCGGGAACCACACGGTGTTACCGGACACATTATTCCCTGGAATTATCCACTTCAAATAATTGGACGCACAATCGGTGGTGCTTTGACAATGGGTAACGCCTGTGTGCTTAAACCTGGTGAAGAAGCTTCACAAACAGCGCTGATGATTGGTGAATTGTCAAGGCAAGCAGGTTTTCCTCCGGGAGTTTTCAACATAGTTCCGGGACTCGGAGAAGTTGCAGGAAATGCTCTCATACATCATTCCGGAGTAAACCATCTTTCTTTCACAGGCTCCACAGAAGTTGGAGCTTTGGTTCAGCAAGCTGCCGCAAAAAACGCGATTCCGGTTACTTTGGAACTGGGCGGAAAATCTCCGCAAGTAGTTTTTGCCGACGCTGATTTGGAAAAAGCATTGCCTTTTCTGGTCAATGCCAGCATTCAGAATTGCGGACAAACCTGTTCCGCCGCCAGCAGGGTTTTGGTGGAAAGTTCAATTTACGAAGAACTAACGTCCCTTCTGGAAAATAAATTCAAAGAGCTGCGCGTCGGTCCTGCATTCCGGGATTTAAATTGCGGTCCGCTGATCAGTCCGGAACAAAAAAAACGGTTGGAAAAATTTTTAGCTCAAGCAAGAGCAGACGGATTAAACATTTCCGCAGAAGGTAAAATAATGGAGGATGCGCCTTCCGGAGGAAATTATGTAAAACCGATGCTGATCCGGGATGTACCTCCGGATCATGCTGTGGCGCAGGAAGAATTGTTCGGACCCGTGTTGGCGGTGATGCCGTTTGAAGATGAAGACGAAGCTGTCAAATTGGCAAATGGGACCCCTTTTGGTTTAGTTTCCGGAGTCTGGACAAGAGACGGCGCGCGCCAATTCAGGATGGCAAAAAGGATTAAATCCGGACAAGTTTTCATCAACAACTACGGTGCGGGCGGAGGAGTCGAATTGCCTTTCGGTGGAGTGAAACTCAGCGGTCACGGACGTGAAAAAGGGTTTGAAGCGCTTTACGGTTTTTCTGTCACCAAAACAATTGCCATTCATCACGGAGAATAAAATGCGTCTGCAGAATAAAATTGCACTTGTTACTGGAGCCGGTTCGGGATTCGGACGCGGTATTGCCACTCGTTTTGCCCAAGAAGGAGCAAAGGTAGTCATCGCGGATATTAACGAGCAAGCAGCCAAAAAGGTTGCCCGTGACATTGGTGACAGTGCGATTGCGGTTGTTGCGGATGTTAGTGAAAATTCGGATGTGGAAGCAATGATTCAACAAACTGTTGAACAATGGGGACGACTTGATATTTTGGTAAATAACGCCGGAACCACTCATCGCAACAAACCCATGACAGAAGTCACTGAGGAGGAGTTTGACAAGATTTTTGCAGTCAATGTCAAATCGGTTTTTCTGACGGCAAAACACGGAGTGCCGCTGATGAAAAAACAGGGGCACGGTGCAATCCTCAATGTCGCTTCTACAGCAGGTCTGCGTCCACGTCCGGGGCTGGCATGGTACAACACTTCAAAGGGCGCGATGATCACTGCGACTAAAGCCATGGCGATTGAGTTGGCTCCGGACAAAATTCGCGTCAATGCGATCAATCCGGTAGCAGGTGAAACGGGAATGCTGCATCTTTTTATGGGAGAAGATACTCCTGAAAAACGGGCTCAATTCGTTTCCAGTATTCCCTGGGGGCGTTTGAGTCTTCCGGAAGATATGGCAAATGCCGCTCTCTTTTTGTGTTCAGATGAAGCTGACATGGTGACAGGAACCTGCATGGAAGTTGATGGCGGACGCTGTATTTAAATTAATGTTTCCAAAACAAATCCAATTTTTTCAGTCACGTATCTGATGATGCCTTCATAAAAAATCATCTAACCATGTCCGTTGCTTACGCAACGAGAAATTTTGCATGAGTTAAAATCTCATATTTATCAGATTTTTCCCTATGGTCGAAATAACTGTGTTTATTCAAGATTTTTCAAGAGAACGTCAATGACAATTTAATAAATTTATTTTAACTTCGCGAAATTCTGTATGTCCAACAACAAAAAAATGACTGTCGTCTGTCTCGATTTTGAAGGTGTTTTGATTCCAGAAATATGGAAAGGTTTGGCGAGTATCAGTCAGATTGATGAGTTGAATCTTACAACGCGTGATATTGCCGATTACGATGAATTGATGCGACATCGTTTGAAAATTTGTGATCGGCACAAACTAACACTTAAGGACATTCATAAAGTAGTTGAACAAATAGAACCGTTGGAAGGCGCAGTTGAATTTTTAACTTGGTTGAGGACACGTCATGAAGTGATAATCCTTTCTGATACTTTCAGAGAATTTATCGAGCCGTTGTTGCATAAACTGCAATACCCAACGGTATTTTGTCATTCACTGGAACTCGATGATGATTTGCGAATTGTCGATTATTGCCTCCGACAAAAAGATCAAAAAAGACATGCGGTAAAAGCTTTGAAAAATCTGAATTATCATACCGTTGCAGTTGGAGATTCTTATAACGATATCAGTATGCTGAAAGAAGCAGATCATGGAATTTTTTTCCGCCCCACTAATAAAATCACCTCAGAGTATCCATCATTCCCTGTGACACATGAATTTGAGATGCTGAAAACTGAACTAGAACGGATTGTAAAATAATGCGTAAAAAAGGATTCAGGATTCAAAAGGGAAAAAATAAACGGCAACAGTTCGAAAGAGAGCGTATAATTCTGACTGCGAACAAAGAAGGTAAAGGCGGAAATGCCGGGGGAACATCGAGTGAATTGCTCTATGGGATTCTTCCTGTACTTGGCGCGTTGCAGCATCGACGGAGAAAACTGGATCACCTCTACTTGAAATACAATTCGGATACTTCAGAACGCCTGAGAGAAATCCGGATGCTTGCTGATAAAATTCAACTCAAAGTTAGTGAAGTTCCTATAACTGAACTTGCTGAAATGTGTCCGGATACTGTTCATCAAGGTGTGGTGCTGCGTTGCAGGGCTTTGCCTGTCTCCTCATGGTCTGATCTTCCCAGAACCGCAGAAGGTCAACACACTTTAATTGTTGCGCTTGATCAAATTGAGGATCCACATAATTTGGGTGCGATTCTTCGATCATGCGGGTTTTTTAATGTGAACGCGGTGGTCGTGCCGCAGGATCATTCTTCCGGTCTCACTCCCACAGTCTCAAAATCATCGGCCGGTGTATCAGAATGGTTTCCTGTAATATCAGTCCCTAACCTGGCCAGATTTCTTCAAGAACAAAAATCTAAAGGGCTTTGGGTGGTGGGTCTTGATGGAGAAGCTACTGAAAGTGTGGCGAATCTTGTACGAGACAGACCGTTGATTTTGGTGCTGGGTAACGAAGGTCGCGGTTTGCGTCAACTTATCCGGAAACGTTGCGACTGGCTTGTGCGTATTCCTGGGAATCCGCAAGTATCTTCTTTAAACGTCAGCAATGCCGCCGCAGTATCGCTCTACCACTTGTCACATTAAAATATGGAAACGTCATCCAGTCATCTCAAAAATTCACGCAAAACTTGTGACCGATTTTGAGCTAGGAAATTGAAACAATTTTTAACAAAACTAGACAGAATTCACAAATTATCAAAACAAATTGAGAAGCTTTAATCACGACTTTGACGCAGTATCGTAAGTCGTTGAGTCAAGAATGTGTAACGGGGGAGTTGCGGATAAGCTGCCAAAGTTGAAACTTGTATTAAAAAAAATTAGGCGCTGTAATCAAGCGAACGCTACTATTTTTTCAAGTTCTCCGGATTCGCTTTCTTTGATCAGGTCAATGTCATACTGTGTTTGGAGGCGCAGGAAATATCCTTCGGAAAGACCAAAAGATTTAGCCAGCCTCAAGCCGACTTTTGGGGAAATCCGTCTTTTTCCTCTGAGAATTTCACTGATTGTCATATTAGAAATTCCAGTGTTTTTGGCCAATTTATAGGCACTCAGTCCCAGAGGAATCATAAATTCTTCCTTCAAGAAGATTCCCGGACATTCTAAAGGTATCAACTTTTTTGCCATTGCTTCCTTTCAATGATAGTCAACGATTTCTACGAAACAGGCGTTTCCGTTTTTCCATTCAAAACAAATTCTCCATTGCTGATTTATCCGGATGCTGTTTTGCCCCGCCCGGTCTCCTTTGAGCCGTTCTAAATGGTTAGCAGGTGGTATCTTTAAATCATTTAAAGAATCTGCTACTTGCAGAGAGATCATTTTTCTTCTGGCACGAGACTGAATAATATGCGGAAACTTTTTGGAAAATTCGCGATTCCAGATTTTTTCTGTTTCCTTACAGCGAAATGACTCAATCACGTATTGTTAATCCACCTTCTGTTTGACGTAATTATATTGGATAAACCTTAACACTAGGCAATAGTATTGTCAAACGATAATAGATATTTTCTTATAGCAAGATAAAAGTCCATGGAATTTTCAAGGGGTAAGTCAACGGCTATATTCAAGACGCTTACACCATCCGCACACTATACGAAGATCTCGGTGATTCCATATACATTGACCAGAGAGCAATTTTTGACATCATGACGTTTAACGTGATTCAGAAAGAACTTGAAAAGGTTGGAGTATTACAAAAGAGCCCCCCCTTCATAAACCAGTTGAAAAAATACCTACGATAACTCTCCTGTTAAATATTTTGCAGGGATATTGCACTACGAAAAAAGTCAATATCTGCAGAGATCAACTGACAGTTTGACATTTTGCTTTAATTTTCATCTGGTTTTGATGCAGTTAATCGTTAACTGGCTAAAACGGAACAAATTTAAAAATAACACCAAAAAAGAAATATGCCTCGTTTTAGTCTGGAGACGGCCCTGAAAGTACGGGAGCGTCTTGAAAAACTCTACCAGAAAGCACTTGCGGAACAGGTGCAACTTGAACAGCAGCATAGAAATAGAAAAAAACTGATGCAGGATGCTTTAGAGATACATAACAATGATTTAGACAAAGCGAAAACAGATGGTGTGACATTAAATCAACTCTTAATGGGAGGACATTTTCAGCAGAGAATTAAACAACATTTGGAGCTCACGCAAGATCAACTGAACGAGCAACTGGAAGTTGTAGAATTGAAACGTCACGAATTAACTCAAGCAACACAAAAAAAGCGGGTGCTGGAAATTCTAAAGGAAAAAGAAATCCAAAAATTCAAAGATGAAACGGAACGTCTGGAACGTTTGGAGGCGGATGAAATTGCCCAGAATTATAGACGATATACTCAGAACTAATCAAAATATTGCCTGGATTAAAAGAATTATCGAACATATCAATATTGCTTCACAACAGAAATATCATGAATAAAATATTAAATATTATCAATAAATTCAAATTCTTATATTTATTTATTGGAATTGTAATGCTGGCAAGGCCCGCTTATAGCATACCAACAAGCATCGACGAATTGAAACAATCCATCGGTGCTCTCTGTGCGGATTATGGAATTGAATTTTGTGCGGTTGCAGTGGATGTCAAAAAGAAAGCAAAGAAACCTCGAAAGTTTACAGAGACCGAGAAAAAAATTCTGACAAGGCTTGCTGAACAGCAAGAACGTTTACGTTTGAGAAGTTTGGAATTGGATCGGAGAGAGGGACAGCTCAAGACACTTCAGGAAGATATTCAACGTCAAGTCACTTTGTTGGAAAAGCTGCAGCAAGAGATTGAAAAGGATATAGCTAAAAAGAAAATACAAGACAATGCGCAGCTAATAAAGGCTGTTGCCTTATATTCAAAAATGGATGCGGCAATTGCAGCACAATCACTGGCAAAACTTGATAGAAAAACTGCTGTTAACATCCTGAAACAAATGAAAGAAAAACAAGCGTCATTAGTACTTTCCAGTATGGGGGCAGCTGAATCTGCCAGCATTATAGAGGCAATAACAAGAAAAAAATGAGATTGAGATGATGGAACCAATTGGACAAAAAGCTGTTATGCCCACGACTGAAGAGGCAATAGTTGTTGCAAGTGAGTTGGAAGCAGATTCCGGAGAAAGTGGTGAGGATGGAATTTTTGATACTACTCTGAAAGAAATGCTGGCAGAAATTCCTCTGGAGGAAAACCTGCTTGAAGAATTGCTTGATGAAGATGGCTTGTCTGCCTCACTAAATTCTGCCATCCTGACCCAAAATCAGCTGGATACAGCAGTTGTTGATGCTAATTTTGGTGCAGTCGATAGCTCGACGATGCCCCTGGAAATGCTTGGAGACGATCTTTGGAAAGAAGATTTATCTTCATTAAAGACTCAGGTGTTGCAAAAATCAACTCCAATTGCAACAGAATTGATTGAAGTGCTTGATCCGAGGTTTGCCATCGAAGAAAGTAATTTTGAGATTCTTCCGGAAAAAGGTATCGCCGAAACGGGACTTCAAACCTTATTACAGGAGTCAGATACTGACTCATCCGGAAGTTTGCTGCAATCAGTATTTCATAATGCAAATCCTTCTCAAGCTGCCGGCGAATTTTCAGCAGATAATCTGCAGAATGTCTTACAAAAAAACGTCAGCCAGTCAATTCAATTGGGACCAGGTGAGATGGAAAATGAGGCGGAGTTCACCACAAGTGACCTGAAAATAATCCTGCAAAAAACGGCCAGTCAGTCATTTCAACTGGAAGGTGAGTATGAAATTTCAAAAAGTGATCTTCTACCTGAGACGCAAAAAAATACTGTTCAACCGCTCAAACTTCAAGACGATAATGTCCTTGTACAAGATCTCAAATCAGTTCTGAAAAATCAGGAAGAAAGTCTTCAAGAGGATTTACAAACTGTTTTTCGGCATGGTTCACAGGAAGAAGCGGAAGAGTTTGAAAAACTTGGAGATGATAATCTGCAAAAACTTAAAAGGGCAGAAGTACCGCTCACTCCAGAAAAGATTAAATTGATGGAAAGCCTTCAAATTGTAGAAAAGTTTAAAGCAACAGATGAAATACAAGTAACAGTGAAAAGTGAAGAAACAAAAAATTTTCAAGGCAAAGTAAAAAACAACAATAATGAAGGCTTACAAGTCACAGATAAATTTAAGGTCACAGAAGAGTTTCGAGGTGGAACAATTTCAAAAGTCGCTGCCGGATTTCAAGCCACTGAGAAATTTAAAGTCGCAGAAGAATTTCTAGGCGGAGCAAAAGAAAAAACAGCTGAAGGTTTGCAAGTCACAGATAAATTTAAAGTCGCAGAAGAATTTCTAGGCGGAGCAAAATCAAAAGTGGCTACCGGCTTTCAAGCCACTGAAAAATTTAAAGTCACGGAAGAGTTTCAAAGCGGAGTGAAATCAAAAGTGGCTGAAGGTTTCCAAATGACTGGGATAGAAAATACGGGTGATATTTCTGAAAAGGCATCCATACGCCCTTTGAATCAGTTCAGGACATTGGAGTCTAATGAAACTCAACTTACAAGTAATGCCAAATCTACCATGGATTCAGCCACTCCTTCAGCAATTAATTCCCTCTCCGAAGTTTCCGGTACGTCGTTAGTCAAGGGAGGCGAAACTACAAAAACCGCAGCAGAGATTTTGCGAGGTACTGACCTTCCATTTAACATGGAGCAGGTAGTGAGTAGGGTCAGGATACTGCGCGGCAATGGTGTTGAAGAAATGACTCTACGATTACATCCGGAAGATTTGGGCCAAATTACTTTGAAAATCCGCCAATCCGGAGGAGAACTCTCGATAGACATGCGCGTTGATAATTTTCTTGCAAAACAATTGGTGGAATCCGGATTTGATGCTCTCCGCAGCAAATTATTAGATCAGGATTTTTCTAATCAGGATTTGGCTCTAAACGTTGATATAAACGAACGTGATGCACAATACAGTGGTAATCGAAATAATTCTGAGTTCGAAGAGGATTTGTTTTCTGCAGAGAGAGGGAGAAATGAAGAAGTTGCGGCTGTGGAAGAAACACCTCGTACTGAACGCAGGACTGATTCAGGACTCAATCTCTACGTCTGAACAAAGGTAACTATGAAAACTGTAAACAACGTTGAACAAGCCCTGCAATTTAACGCAACGAGCTTGCGCAATCATGCGGCAAAAAGTAGCAATGACGGCAAAGAGCTGGGGAAACAGGATTTTCTTAATTTGCTGATGACACAAATGTCAAATCAGAATCCTTTGGATCCGATGGATTCAGAAGGAATGATGCAGCAATTAGCGGCTTTGGGCACAGTAGAACAGTTACAGAATCTCAATAGCCTGACGGCAAAAATGATGGAAGTCCAGCTACAAATTGCTCGCGCCACTGCAGGGAGCTTGTTAGGTAAAGATGTGGAAGTTGGCGCAAGAGAAATTCCATTGAATAACGGGGATACTATTCCGGTTACATACAAGTTGGATGGTAGCGCCGACCGAGTAATGCTGCTTGTACGTGATTCAACGGGTGAGATGATTCGTGAAATTAATCTCGAAAGCAGAGCAGAAGGCCCTCATGAATTTGCCTGGGATGGACGTGACAATGATGGTGATCTGATGCCGAATGGAAGTTATAGCTACAATGTATTTGCCAGAACAGACGGTGGCGAAGAGATTGGTGTTACATTGACCAAGTCCGGACAAGTCTCAATGGTTCGTTTTGAAGGTAGCAACCCGCTGTTGAAAATCAATGGTGAGTGGGTGGAGGCCAAAGAAATAGTCGGCATGGCTAACAAAACTAATTTACGTTATCAAAACGCAATACCTTTACCAGCGAGAACAGAACTGATGACTCGTAAAACTCCGTATTGGAGTTCTAATAGTTCAGAATAAAACTGGTTGAAGCTTAGAGTTTAGCCTCGAACAAAGAGTATTAACTTTTAACTTTTTTCATAATATCTATGCGAAGCAATGGAATGTATCGCCTGATATCTTTTCTAATTCAGTTTAAGGAGAAATAAAATGGCGTTACTTGGATCATTAAATACTGGTGCCAGTGGGGTACAAACTCATGGCAAAGCCATGCAGGTTGTTGGTAATAATATTGCCAACGTCAATACTTTTGGCTTTAAACGCAACAGTGTTGCTTTTGAGGACTTAATGGGAAATGCCCAGCCACAAGGTGCTACCTTTACGAAGGCCAGTAATGGTGTGAAAATTGGTAGTGTGGAAATGGACTTTTCTCAAGGTGCATTTGAAACTACTACCCTTAGCACTGATATGGCAATTGCCGGCGGCGGATTTTTTACAATCGTGATTCCTAGTACCGGCAAACAATCATATACTCGTAACGGTCAATTTTCTTATGACAAGGAGGGCTTTCTTTCTACCCTTCGTGGTGGACGTGTTCAGGCCTTGAAAGTAGACCGGGTTACCGGTGAAAGTAAAGGTATTCCAGGAGCGCTACAAATTTTGGGACTTGTGGATGCACCTCAGCCGACAGGGACAGGACACAAAGGAACCGGAATTAAGCTTGCCGCCAACCTTGATGCAAACGCCAGCATAAAAGATGTTCCAGTTGATCCGACAAATGTGACGGACAACATGTATAATTTTGCCACGTCCACTACAGTTTATGATTCATTAGGTAACACTCACGCTGCAACTATTGCCATGCGAAGGAGACCAGACCTTCCTGAACAAATTGATCCTGCCACTGGCCAACCAATCGCTGGAACAGGTGTCAGCAATCAATGGGAATACTACATGCTGTTTGATGGTGCCTCATTGGGGCAAGTCCCGGGAATAATGGTCGCGGTCGGCGGTGGATTTATGCAGTTTACTGATGATGGAAAATTAATTGCCGCAACAGGTGGATCTTTTGAAGCACAGCCGGGAGGAGTTGATCCGGATGGGAATCCTTTGCCGGAAGGGCCTCCTCGATTAATTCCACAACCCGTTGACCCTGACACAGGTATTCCACAATTTGCAATACCATTTGGTGGAGGAGCTCCTTTACTTATCGGTCTGCATCTTGGAGATGGTTTTAATCCGGACGATCCGACAGATCCCAGATCCGGGCTGGATGGAATTACTCAATTTGCAGGTCATTATAATGTACTTCGAACAAGTGCTGACGGAAATCCTGCAGGAACTTTAGAGAGTATTTTTCTGGAAGACAACGGAACTGTCAATGGTGTTTTTGATGCCGGATACACGCGAGCGATCGGTAGAATCGTTTTGACTAAATTTGATAATCCTGGAAAACTTGCTCAGGTTGGTGAAAACATGCTTGTTGAAACTTTAGGTTCCGGAAAGAAAGTGACCGGTGAGGCCGGTACAGCTGGATTAGGCGAAATTCGTAGTAAAAGTTTGGAACAATCAAACGTTGATCTCTCCCAGGAATTTGTCAAAATGGTAGAAACTCAACGTGCCTTTCAAGCAAGCGCTAAAACAGTGACTACTTCTGATGAGATGATTCAGGATCTGATCAACATGAAGCGGTAATTCATTGAAATATTGAGGGCCGCGTTTGGCCCTCATAGTAAGCTTTTTCTCCCACTATTTTTACTCCTTTTTCTTCCCTTCTTCTTATCCTCTGATCAAATATATCTTTACTTCAACCAGACATGATGCACTCTTAAAAAGTCCTAAAATCGTGTCATTGCTTACGAAGCGAGAACTCTTGTATAATTCACCGGTAACTTGAAGCTTATAAATGCTGCGGCTGAAAGCGCTGCTTCAACTGTGGGAATAGTCTCAGGTGTTTTTTTATGAACTAGTCTGAGGCTATGCTTAGAATCCGTAATAGAAGCCGATAAATGACGCAGTGCCGCCGAGAGAGAGAGGTTTGTTTTCAGTGGCGACTTCTAAATCAGCGGAAATGTATTGCTGAGTGAAAACGAGACCCATTCCATTGAAAGGAATACGGAAGCCGAATTTGTAAAAAAATGATTTATCAACCTGTCCAAATACGGTTCCATAAGTTTTGGAACTTCCTGTAACTAATTCCTCCTGTACTTTTGCAGAATAATTTCCTGTGCCAAAACCTAGGAAGGGGAACCAGAAATCTCCTCGATAATAAAAATTTAATCCGTACAAAAGTCCAACTGCGGATATGTTTACAGAAGAACTGTCATTTTCAAAAGTGTATGACTTGTTGTAACTGTGTACTTCAAGGCCAAAACCACTGGCGAATGTTCCGGTAGTCTTGTAAAAGTCAAAGGATAAAACTTTCGGGCTAACCTGTCGGGTTTCTTTCAAAGCACCATGAGTATCAGCCAAAGTGGATAAGTATGAGTCTTTACTTCCAACTACCGGCGCTGGGCTTCCAGTATCCTGTTCTCCGTATTGAATGGCCAGATAAACCACAGTTTCTTCCGCACACCATCCTGTTGTTACAAAGGAAAACAGGCACATTGTTGTCAAAATTAGTTTCTGAAAATGTTTCACCAACTTACCCCCATTTCCCAAAAGAAGACGAAATCCGTTTCGTTACCAAAATTGTTATAATCCTGGACAAATCCGGTTTCCCAAAAGATGCTTCCGGAAAGGAATTTGTAGCCGAATGCGGAAACACTTGTTGGTGTACTCAAGTTGGAGTTTCGTTGTTCCTGATTCTCTCCAGTGGTTGAACGGGAACTTGCACCGGAATTCGGAAAAATGCTACTTTGCGAAACAGTTTGAAATACAAAAGAGTCTTCTTCCGCAAACCGATACTCCATTGTCATGAAACGATGCGACAGTGAAGACGCAAATCCACGATTATTGCCGATTCTAGTTTGTCCATCGCCAAAATAGACAATCCAATTATTGAATCCTTTTGAAAGAATTAAATAATGTCCCCAGTCTACCCCACCGCTGCGAATTAATTGTTGTTCTCCGCTGCGGTCGGTATTGGCAAATTTATAGCTTAGCTTCAAGGATGCGGCAGGCATTACCTTGCCACCTTCAGATAAGTTCCATTTTAGCCCCACGATTGGTTCGCCCCGCACATTGTAAATCTGCTGTGTACTGGCGTAAACAAATTCTCCATCTTTGACCACATAATAAGCATATTGGTTGCGCTCAGACAGAGCACGATAAGCGCCTCCTTTTTTGAAGTTTGAAATACCAATCATGCTATGAACACTTTCGATGGTGCTGTCCATGGTACCGCCGTCAAAGGATATGAAAGGTAATTCGAATTTGAATTCTAATGAATCCGATAACCCATAACGGTATTTGATCTTTTTACGTTTGCTTTCAGCATCTAAATACAAACTGAATCCTTTGACGGTGTTCCCGTCTTTATCCAGAAAATCCGCAAGTGTTAACCCGCGTGCTACTTCAGTCTTTGTGATTTGCTCAGTCGGTCCCTGGGTGTTGACAAAGGTATTTGCGATCTCAATTCCAAAAGACAAGCTTGCTTCACCATTTTTCAGGGTTAAGGTGTTTTCAGGAGACATTGCCAAAAACGGCTGATTTACCAAAAATTGCGGGCGAATTTCCAAAGGTCCAAGACCAAAATTTTCTCCGCCTGCAATTGCTGATTCTTCTCCATAAAACAAAATGAGGAAAAATGCAAATAAGACTAATAACCCTTTTATTTTCATAGACCTGAATTTAGACCAAAAACACGTTCGGCTGGCTTAAAATTTGGGAACATCCCCAGCGAAAGTGAATCCAAGAGTTATGCCTTTTACCTTATGAAAAAATTTGTCACAGTAATAGCACTGAATTTCGAAAAAATTAGTGCATAGCCTGACTGATGCAGTGCTTAAACTGCATGTTATTTTGCTGGAAGTATCATTGTGTTTTTTTAACATCTGTTTCAACATCAGTCTTTTAGTCGTGGTTCTGAACTGCTAAACTTTGTTCAATCTATAATTAGAGGAGTTTCCTTATGCAGCTTGAAAAAAAACTTGTTTCCTCAGGTTACTGGCTGTTTCGTTGGCGAAGTTATTTTCCAATTATCATAATTTTGATTTTCATTCCCGCCATGACGGAATATGAATATGTGGGAGGTAGTCGCGAGATGACCACTATGTGGGGCCTTTTTAGTATGTTTGTCGGATTGCTGGGTTTGTTTTCAAGAATTCTGGTTGTGGGTCATACACCTCAAAACACTTCTGGAAGAAATACCAGGGAACAAATTGCCGATGTTCTGAATACCACCGGTTGGTATTCTGTTGTTAGACATCCGCTGTATTTGGGGAATTACCTGATGGGACTCGGCATATCGCTCTTTCCATTTGTCTGGTGGATGCCTGTAATTTACACATTATCATTTGCGCTTTATTACGAAAGAATAATGATAGCCGAAGAAGATTTCCTCAGGGGTAAATTTGGCGAGGACTTTGAAAAATGGTCTGATGTTACTCCGGGATTCTTTCCGGCATTTTCGAAATGGGATAGTCCTTCACTGGAATTTTCATTCAAAAATATTTTGCGGAGGGAATATTCTAGTCTTTTCGCACTTGTGCTCTGCTTTACAATTCTGGATTTTATTGGGAATTATTTGGTGGTGCAAAGGTTCTATGTTGTGCAAATTTGGATTGATCTCTTCTGGATAACTCTGGTGGCATATTTAATTTTGAGAACCTTGAAACGGTATACAAAAATACTGGATGTTGAAGGCAGATAATTTCGGACATTATCTCAAACACGGAAAATAAACAGCAGTAGCACACAATGTCCAAACTGAATGAAATGATTCGTAAATTTCGCGAAGACATCGGCCAGAGCACCGAAGGTTTAGCGTTACTGATGCAAATGGATCAGGAAGAGTATGCGCGTTTGGAAAAAGATTGGATCCCGCCGGATGACATTCTTCAGCGGTTGTGCGCACTCTTTGAATGGAATTATAAGGACATTAAACGGCTTGCCGATAATACTCCCTCCGTAAAAAATAAAAAATCAAATCCGGAAAATAAAAAAGCTTCTGTTACCGAAAATAATTCTGCCGAAGTTTCCACGACTCCTTTTGCAAAAATGATCCAAGAAGCCCGCAGTGCTGCCAAACAGGATGCACAGGGCATTGCCATTTTGTTGGGTATCTCTGCTGATTATTACCAAGAGTTTGAAGCGGGCGTAATTCCTCCGGATGATTTGCTGCGCAAATTAAGTTCTTTGTTTGGTTGGAATTACAAACAAATTCTGCAAAAAATCAATACCCAGAGTACAGTTCTGTTTGGCAACCGGCAACCTCTGCTTCATGCCAAGGAAATTCGGGCGCGCTTGCCAAAGCTCGAATTACCGGATATTCCGGATGTTCCCGCACCTGTTTCTCTGCATGTGAAAATTCTAGAAGCGAGAACTGAGGCGAAACAAAATGTGGACGGAATTTCCCTCTTATTGCAAATTAATCCTGAATTGTATGAGCAGATTGAATCCGGAACTGTAAATCCTGATCCGGATTTGTTAAAACGAATTTCTTCTCTTTTCGGTTGGAATTATCATGAATTGCTGAACCGTGAAAAAAATTCACAATTCAGTCAACTGCTTCCGGCAATCATTGTACGGGATTCTCCGGACAATTCGCTGACTGAAATTAAACTCAGAAAAGTTCAGCAGGAAATTTCGGAAAATTGGCAGAAAATTTCCAAAGAGCAACAGAAAACACTGCTGACTCAATTGGAATTCATCCGTGGTTCAATGGAATGCATGGATAACGAATAGTTTACACATATTTCCTTGTTTTAGTGTTTCCCCTTAATTAAAATTTGTGCTACTTAAAAACTCCGAAAGACCAACTACTTCAATGTTATTTTCCTCAACCAAGTTATTTTATAAAAGTCTTTTTATCATGCTTGTAAATTAGTATTTGAATTCCTAATTTACAATGTTTAAGTAAGTACTGCTGATGAAATTGTAATTTAGCCGGAGTTCAAAAGAAAATATGGTGGACGAGAATTAAGTTTGATGTTGACATACTTTTAACAACTTGTTAAAATTTTCCTTTTAAGAAAAGAGTTTTCTTCATGGTGGAGGAACTCATGATATTTTATCAAATGAATTTACACAACAAAGAGAAAATATGCGTAAATTAATGTTATTATTAGCGGTCATGTTGATTGCTTCAGGTGTTGCGATGGCTAAAACAGTTTGGGACATGCACCTCAACTATCCGGCTGGAAATTTCCATTCTAAAGGAGCACAACGTTTTGCTGACAACGTGAAAGCTGCCACAGGCGGAGAGTTGGAAATTCGTTTGCACCCTGGATCTTCTTTAGGATTCAAAGGGCCGGAATTGCTGCGAGCCGTTGCTGAAGGACAGCTCGTTATTTCCGAAATTCCCACCGGAATTGTCGAGGGCGACGCACCTGTTCTGGCGATGACAGCACAGCCATTTTTGTCAAGCAACACTTTTGAGCAACGTTTGATGTATCAGTTGGCCAAGCCAACATACAAAGAAACTTTGGCGAAATTCAATCAGTTCACTCTTTACACCAGCGTCTGGCCTTTCTCCGGAATTTATACGAAGCGCGCAATCCGTTCTGCATCTGATCTGAAAGGTTTGAAAATGCGTGTGTATGATGGTACCGGTTTGGCCTTTGGAAAACTGGCCGGAATCGCGGCTCGTAAAATGCCTTTCAGTGAAGTTTATCCGGCAATGAAAGCAGGACTTTTGGATTCAATGTACACCTCATCCGTTTCCGGAGTTGATGCA
>ENA-ORDI01000139-ORDI01000139.1-marine-metagenome-genome-assembly--contig:-NODE-139-length-49284-cov-4.110757_pt1 | contig 49284 bp, 48 predicted proteins | sample MGYA00248628_ERZ508525 | MGnify/ENA primary metagenome ERZ508525 (study PRJEB26195, sample SAMN05422138) | marine metagenome | isolation source: East of Porto Seguro, South Atlantic Ocean | place... | reverse complement strand
GCCCAAGCATCCGAATCGCTCAAGTCGGCGCAGGAAAACCGCGCCGCGCTGGACGACCCTCCTACTGCCTCAGAACTTGCCCAAGCATCCGAATCGCTCAAGTCAGCGCAGGAAACCCGCGCCGCGCTGGACGAGCCTCCCACTGCCTCAGAACTTGCCCAAGCATCCGAATCGCTCAAGTCGGCACAGGAAAACCGCGCCGCGCTGGACGAGCCTCCTACTGCCTCAGAACTTGCCCAAGCCTCTGAATCGCTCAAGTCAGCGCAGGAAACCCGCTCCGCGCTGGACGACCCCCCTTCTGCCACAGAGCTTGCCCAATCTGAGGCTTCGTTGGAAAGCGCCAGAGCGTCTCTGGATACTGCATTGGCAATACGCGATGGACTAAAAGAAGGCCCTTCGGCAGGGGTATTGATGTTCGGAGACTCGCCGGCATGGAGAGAATTTCAGAACGGCATGACCCCGGGCGAAGACATCAGACAGCTAGAAGAAAACCTGGTGGCGCTTGGGCACGGCTCATTCGAGTCGCTCATCGTTGACCAGAATTTCGACAATGAAACCGCCGACGCGATTCGACAAATGCAGGTGGATTTAGGCCTCACCGCAACAGGCGAAATCGCTTTCAGAGACGTTATTTTTCTCCCAGGAACTTCGGTTGTCGAGTCCTCGTCGTCGTACCCCAGTCTTGGCGCTACTATTACTCCTAGTTCCACGTTGGTCTCTCTTTTCTCAATTGAGAGGGTGGAAACACAGATAGTGCAAGATGGAAACATCTGGACAACCGCAGAATCATTGCAAAGGGTAATAACCACCATCGAAGTTGCCGACCAGCGCCTGATAGATGTCGGGTCAGAGGTGAGGATCGAACTCCCCGATGAGAGCATAGTCACTGGGGCTGTCATAGAGATCGGAAGCATCGCGGTCGTCCCCCAGGGGGGCCAGAACGATCCGTATCTTGAGGTGACTGTCGCTATTGACGGGGATGTAAACTTATACGAATGGACAGGCGCGCCAGTCACCGCTTCGATTACCAAAAATCTTGCCGAAGGTGTTCTGTCGGTTCCTGTGACGAGTTTGTTGGCGCTTCTAGGGGGAGGATATGCCCTCGAAGTTATTGAGCCGACCTCTACAAGGCTAGTGCCCGTGGACGCAGGAGTTTACGCTGACGGATGGGTCGAAGTCACCGGGCTGGGTCTTGAAGCGGGCATTGAAGTCGTGACGCCACAATGAGTAGTCTCGCCTCAGACTCGCCATACGCCGTGGAACTCAATCAGGTTAGCAAAATCTATCCAGGGACGCCTCCGGTAGAGGCGCTGTCAGAAGTGTCTATTTCCGTGCCTCGCGGGGAGCTTTTGGGGATAGTTGGAGCGTCGGGCAGCGGAAAGTCCACCCTTCTCCACCTCGTTGGCACCCTCACAAGGCCAACAGCCGGTTCTGTTTTCATTGATGGACTCGACACCTCAGGATTGTCTGATGGGGCGCTATCTGGCATCCGATCAAGAAACGTCGGGTTTGTCTTCCAAGATTTTTTCCTGTTGCCCGGCGTCACAGCCACCGAGAACGTGGGGAATGGCCTGCTGTACTCTGGAACTCCGGGACGTGAGAGAAAACGACGAGCTGAAGCGATGCTAGAGCGAGTCGGCCTCTCGCATCGCCTTGCCCATCTCCCCAACGAAATGTCAGGCGGCGAACAGCAGAGAGTGGCAATCGCAAGAGCGCTGGTCCACGACCCGTCATTTATTTTGGCCGATGAGCCGACCGGAAACCTTGATTCTCAAAACACTGCCTCGTTGATGGAGCTAATGGTCAGCTTGAATCACGATGGCGCCACCGTCATCCTGATCACCCACGATCCTGAAGTGGCGGAGATGTGCGCCCGCCAGATCACGTTGAAGGACGGGCGTATTGAATTCGATTCGAGCACTGTGCCTGGAAATGCCCATGACTGAACGCGCCGAAATCCAAATGGAATTGCCCAAAAGCCGTCTGAGCTTTTTGGAAACGCTGCGAGTCGGGAGTTCGGGACTCCGAACACGGAGACTGCGCTCCGCTCTCTCTGCGCTGGGCATCACGATTGGAATAGCGGCCTTGATAAGCGTCCTGGGATTGTCTGCATCAGGCAGCGCTGATCTCATCAAGGAGTTGGATGCGCTGGGCACGAATCTCCTGACAATCGAAGCTGGGCAAGGTTTCGGCGCGGGCCCGGTCAGTCTGCCCGACGATGCGCCTGCAATGATCCGTCGGATTTCCCCCGTTTACGAAGTCGCAACCGTAAGCAAGGTTCCGGGCGGGGTTTATCGCAACGATCTGATTGCGGACGGGAGGACAAGGGGGATCACTATAGTCGCGAGTGGCCTTAACTTGATCGACGCCCAACAAGGCAGCCTGAAAGCAGGCGTTTTTCTCTCCCAGGTGACTTCACAGTTTCCTGCCGTCGTGCTGGGCGCCGTCGCCGCTGAGCGCCTGGGTATTCGTGACTTGTCCATTGGACATCAACTTTGGCTTGGCGAGCGGTGGTTCACGGTCATCGGCATCCTCAATCCGTTGCTTCTAGCCGCAGACCTGGATAGAGCCGCGATTATCGGTTACGGAGCCGCCGAAAAGTTCTTGGATCACGATGTTGATGCCGATGTGATTTACGTGCGCGCCTTTCCTGAACACATCCTTGACGTTCGGTCGGTCATGGCGGCTACCGTGAATCCTGAAAGCCCAGAGGAGGTGCAGGTCAGCCGCGCATCCGATGTCTTAGAGGCTAGAGTCGCGGCCACCAGCACATTCACGAACCTCTTCGTGGGTCTGGGCGCCGTCGCCCTGCTGGTCGGCGGGATCGGCATTGCCAACGTGATGGTGATAGCCGTCATCGAGCGTCGCAACGAAATCGGCCTGCGTCGGGCTTTGGGGGCCACGAGATTTCACATCGCCACCCAGTTCCTGTCTGAATCGTTGCTGCTGTCCGGCATCGGCGGGGTTGCGGGAATCCTGATGGGAATATTGGTCACGGCAATATACGCCATTTCGCAAGACTGGTCACTGGTCATACCTGGATTGGCAGTCGTGGGCGGCATGGTGTCCTCAGTGTTGATAGGCGGAGTTGCCGGATTTTATCCCGCTCTGCGCGCCGCCAATATGTCCCCCACCGAAGCGCTGAGAACAGGGTAAAAGCGATTGCGCCGCTTCGTCTCTATTAAGGGAACATGCTTAACGCACGGGTTCCTCGTAAGGGTCGCCCATGTGCTATGGCATGCAATAAGCTATAGTCTCTCAAACTCGTGTCATTCATCTCCAGGCAATCGGAAGCGGTGCTCGCGACTCGCTGAACCGCAAAGACGGCTTAATGCGTGTAACAAAATCTTCCGGTGTCGTGCTGAACGGAGCGAAGCATCTGGTCGCTTTACGCGATGGGCGTTCTGCGGGGCCAGACTCTTCGACACCAGTCTCAAAATTGCCTGGTTTTGGTAGACGATTTTGAGGGTTTGAAAATGAGGTTTGTCAGTCTCATCCAACGGTTCGCCTCGCGGATATATCGGTCAACCGTCCTCCGCAAGGCAACCCGGTTCACGCTCAAGGTTGCAGCGACCACCGTTGGTCGCAATACTGACTATACTCACCTCCCTCGCGTCCATCTGGTCTGCCGCGCTGGCAACGCAGAACGCCGACGGGCCGAAAGTCCTGGCGGAAATTCCCAAGCAATTATTTTCCCTCCCACAAGAGTTCGGCGACCTACAGGAGAAGGCGAATTTGGCCTTGGACAAGTACCTGGCCGAGGAACCACCGTCGCTGAACTGACGCGGTTCAGGCGGACTGATTCTCGTTTACTCCATGGTCAGAACCAGCTTGCCGAAGAAGTTCAGGCCCTCCATGACTTCGTGAGCCTTGGCGGCATCCTCTAGTGGGAAAGTCTGGTGGATTACGCCTTTGACGACGCCTCGCCCCGCCAAGTCGATAATCTGGCGCATGTCTTCTTTGCGGCCCATGAACACTCCGAACACCGTCTGATATCGAGTGAACATGATGCCCATCTGAAGCTCGGCGCGGTATCCCGACGTCACGCCACAAATTCCGTAGCGACCGCCCATCGCAAGAGAACGGGTGGCGGCAGGCCAGAAATCGGCTCCCACATGATCCAGAACCACGTCCACGCCCCTGCCTCCGGTTATCTCCTTCACTCGGTCAGCAATATCCTCTTCTTTGTAGTTGATAACCTCATCCGCGCCTAACTGACGGGCCTTCTCGGCTTTCTCCTCGGTGCTGGTGGTGGTGATAACCTTCGCTCCGACGACGTTTTTGGCAACCTGAATGGCCGCCGTTCCGACGCCGCTGGAAGCCGACAGTATAAGCGCAGTCTCCCAGGGTTTGAGTTCGCCGCGCCTCACCAGTATGTTCCAGCTTGGCAGGAACACAGTCGGCATCGACGCCGCCTGCTCGTATGACAGGCTGTCCGGCAGAAGCACAGTGCTGGTGGCGGGAACGCCCACGAACTCGGCATAGCTCCCGCTTCTTGACGAACCCAACATGCCAGCGCTGGGACAGAACTCTTCCTGACCAGCCAGGCACGGGTGACACTGACCGCACGTCATACGAGGGTTGACCACAACTCGGTCTCCGGCCTTCCGTTGAGATACCTCACTGCCCACTTCGACGACCTCCCCGGCGGAGTCGCCACCCAATATATGAGCGTTGCCGTCAAACTTCCGACGCGTGCCGCGCACCCCTGCCCTGGTGTAAACGTCCAGCCTGTTCAGCGCAGCGGCACGCACCCGCACCTTCACGTCATTGGGGCCGATAGACGGTTCAGGCTGGTCTCCGTATTGCAGGACTTCGGGCCCCCCGTGCTCGGTAATATAGACAGCTTTCATCAATTGCTCCACATTATTAAATTTGTTCAGATAGTAGAAATTAGCCGACCAGCGTCTTCACATTCTGGGTGAATCGTTCCAGCTTAATGAAGGTCTCTTCGAGCGTGGGCGCCTGCAAGCCAAGCATCAGGTCGCTGACTCCCAACTCCTCATAGGCCTTCACATCATCGGCGATCTGCTGAGGCGTGCCGGTTAGAGGCTTTCGGTTGCCATCTGAGCCGGTCGCGGCCTCCTGGTCGTTGTACCATCCAGCGCTGAAGGCGAAACCTACCTCGGACGGGTCTCGGCCTGCTTCCTCAGCGTAACGTCGGACTCGTGCGGCATACTGGCTATACTGCTCCAGCGTTCCTACTGGGAATCGAGGGTTGGCGCCGATGGGATACCACGTATCTCCGAGAGTCGCCGCCCGTCTCAGGGCCGGAGGGCTTTCGCCGCCAACCCAAATAGGAGGATGCGGTTTTTGAACCGGCTGGGGATTGAAGGAGATGTCCGAAAATGACGCGTACTCGCTGTCGTAGCTGGGGCTGTCGCTGGTCCAAAGCTCCTTGAAGATTCGAAGGTAATCGTCGCCCACCGCACCTCGCTGGTCGAAGGGCTCAGCGCCTAGCGCTTCAAACTCCTCTTGCATCCAACCGATACCGCACCCCAGAATCATACGTCCTTTGGACAACACGTCGATTGTAGAGAGAATCTTCGCTGTCAAAACCGGAGGCCGATGAGGCAGGACCATCACCGACGTGAGAAGCCGAACGTTGGTCGAGTTAGCAGCCAAAAACGTCAACGTCGTAAGCTGTTCCAGGCACTCGCCTGCATCGCCCCCCGCGTACTCTCCAGATTCGTTATACGGGTAGGTCGAAGCGATGCTGTTGGGTATGACAATGTGGTCGCTGACGCTGATGAACCCGAAGCCAAGCTCGTCAGCTTTGCCAGCAAGAGCGGCAAGGTTCTCAGGCGTCGCCAGCGGGCCTCGTGTTGGAAGTCCGAATCCAAACTCCATGATTCCTCCTTTTGGTGTTCCGTGACTGCCGTCACACTACGGCGCAGGTGGATTGATGTCAATAGCGGGGCGACAGACGATGGTGCAAGCTGAATGGAAGGACAGGATAACATTCCAGGAGAGGGTTGCAATGGAGTGGCGTGAACGAATTGCCGGAGACCCAAAAGTCTTGATGGGCAAGCCAGTGATTAAAGGAACGCGAATTTCCGTCGAGCTCATCATAGACCTCCTAGCGAACGGTTGGTCACATGAGGAAATACTTCGGAATTACCCTCACGTTTCCGCTGAAGACATAGCTGCATGTCTTCACTACGCTCAAGACGTGGTAAAGGACATAAAGGAATATCCTGTCAACATTTAACCTTTGTTGTTCCTCGCAGACGAAAATTTCCCGGTTGAAATTACTAACGCTATTCGTCAGGCAGGGCACGATCTAGCATGAGAAGGTGACTTGAGTCCAGGGATTGCTGACGAAGGTGTTATCCCGTTGGCGGTCGAAACCGGACGCACAATTCTCACATTCGACAAGGATTTCGGAAATCTCACATTCCAGCATGTAGTCAGCATTCCAGCTGGAGATATTGTTTCGCGCTCGGGCTGACAGTCCAACGCACTCAGCCAGCGCAATTGTGGACCTATTGGCCTCACCTCGTGATTGGGCCGGGTATTTCACCGTTGTTGACAGCAACCGGATTCGTATGCCCAGACTCCCCAAACCTGATGTCCGACCGATCAGATACGGCACGTTTGTTCAACTGCCAACGTCAATGCCGAGTATAAATTCCCTCAGCGCTTCGAAATACGGCTCCCCGCCAACGTCGTACGTGTCGTTGTGTCCCGCGCCTTGAATTCTATAAAACAGCTTCGGGTCACTGGCCGCCTCAACCAGCTCCAATCCCAACTCGAAGGGCACGATTTCGTCCTGGTCGCCGTGAAGCACCATGACGGGATAATCCACGTTTCCGATCTTCGATATTGTGTTGAATCGAGCCTCCACCATGGTCAGAAGAACGTTCGACGGCAGGAACGGAAACGCACGATGCGCCATGTCCTTTACCGACGTGAATCCAGACTCCAGAATCAGCGCCCGCGCCTGATGACGAACTGCCATCTCCACCGCGACAGCGGCGCCCAGAGAGCGGCCAAACAGCACAAGCTCTGTCTCAGAATCAACGCCTCGCTCCGACACTAGATACTCGAAAGCGGCCTCGGCGTCCAGGTACAACCCTTTCTCCGATGGGCTGCCCTGGCTGCGACCGTAGCCCCGGTAGTCGATAATCATGATGTTGGCGCCAAGAGCGCTGTTCAGCATCATGATGTTGTCCACGCGATGGCTGATATTGCCAGCGTTGCCGTGGAACCACAGGAATGTGAGCCTGCCCTCCCCAGGCACGAACCACCCATGGAGTTGGACTCCATCGGAAGCCGTGAGGTTAACGTCCTCATACTCCAGTCCCACATCGGCGGGCGTGGCGATCAATTCCCCGTCTGGGAAATAGATCATCTGTTGGTCTATAAAGCTCATCTGTCGCACCAGTAATCCTATGACCAGGAATGCCCCGGCCAAGATTAATAAAACTCTGACAACGCTCACTATTGAGGAGTGTTTAACCAATCCCATGGTTTTGATGTGCTGATATACTTCGCTTCAAATCATAACGTTGTGCCGGTCCAATTCGCCACTGTGGAGGAGCGCCGATGAAGGAATTCACTCCGCAGCAACCATCAATGCCAGCCCTGAAGCCATCTGGCAGATTCTGACCGACGCCCCCGCATACCCGGACTGGGAGCCGGGAACAATCAGAGTCGGGGGTCGTGTCGCTCTCGGAGAGAAGATCAAGATTTTCACAAAACTCAGTCCAAATCGCGCTTTTAGTCAAGGTCGCTGAGTTCGAGCCTGAACAACGCATGACCTGGGTAGGCGGAATGCCGACGGGCCTGTTCAAGGGCGTCCGCACCTTCACCCTGTCGCCTGGAGATGGCGGCGCCACGGAGTTCTCCATGCAGGAGGTATTCACCGGCCCGCTTCTTCCTCTATTTGGACGGACGATTCCAGACCTCAACCCCTCGTTTGAGCAGTTTGCGTCGAGCCTCAAGGAGTTGGCGGAGCGTTCACACGGCTGAACCGATCCTCACGCCCTCCCTAACCAATACGCACCGGGACGTTTTGTCTAGACCCAAAACCAGCCATGACTGCCCGCGACCGACCCAGCAATGGTCACGAGACTCAGCGCCAGCACCGCCACGGGGAAACGATGCACGAGAGTAAGTGTCCTGACCGAGTCGATTTTTGCGCGGTCCACGAACCAACGGTGCAATATCAGCGGTTCCAGCACGAACAGAATCACTATGAACATTACCCGGCCCATCATCATGGCATGGAGCCACCAGAATCTCAAATCAGTGTATCGATTCCAGCCGTCGGTGTAATACAACATGTACCCCCCGAAAGTCCTGTCAGCAGAGTCGTAACTCTAGCCTGCCACGCGAATCGTGACTCGATCAACTCGAAGGTTGAGATCTGCTCCTCCGCCGATTTCAGTCGTTTTATAGCCGGAAGCAGCACGGTTGTCTCCATGGCGACACCGCCGATCCAGATCACCACGCCCAATATGTGAACAACTCTTGCGAAAGCGTACCTTTCCATAAGATCCTACCCGAAGGTGGCATCATGATCGGTGCCGCAAATTATGTATCCAAGTCAGGTGATAGCGAAGTGTCGAACTCAGGAGAGTCGACCATCATGTTCGTCGTAGGGTGGCGACTGCCGCGACCAGCAATCCAACTCAGAAGCCTGCCAAAACTAACAGATCAGCCCACACATCAGCAAGGCTCTGGCCCATGACCATTATCCCTCGAAGTCTCTCGACGGCATACGTTAGGGGTAGAACTATGGATAGCGTCCCCATGACCCCCGGCATTTGGTCCGTCGGCACGATCAATCCCGACAGAATTATTTGAGGCGCCAGCGCTATTGAGATGAACTGCACAACCTGGAATCGTTGCGCGCGAAGGTTGACACGAAATTTCCAAGATTCATGGCCACCAGCACAACCAGCATCAACAGCGCGACTACCTCGAAAGTGTTCCCCTGGTAGTCCATCTGAAGCGCATATATGGTGAAAGCCAGTATCACCGCTGTCTGAATTGTGGCAAACAACAGAAACCCTAGCAAGTATCCCACCAGTATGTCATCGCAGGCAACAGTGGTGGTCATCAGTCGCTCGAGAGCCCCTTGCGCCCGTTCTCTGAGAAAGCTCACGCCGGTAAGCAGGAAGGTGAAAAATAGGACAACCACCCCGCGTACAGTTCAACACGGGGTTTTGGTCGACCAGGCTAAATCCTACGAGCGCCATGACAATGAGAGGAGCCGCAACAGCGAGCCCGATGGAGCTTTGTCTTTCATGACCTGCCTGGTCGAGGGCGCTTCTCCGAGAACACGAATCGAGCCAGAGTTCAGCTTCAACATCCCCACCAGGATACGGATAAAGGTGGTTTTGCCCGGACCGTTGTCTCCCAGCATCCCAAATATCTCGCCCCGATTGACTGTCAGAGTCAGCGTTTTCAAGATATCACGGGAACCGTAGCTCAACATGATGTTCTGAGCGTCAATGACCGGCTGGGATTCTGTCACTAATCCATCGCCTTGAATTGGTTGAAACCTGACTGCTGAAGGCTGATCGCTGGAACGCAATCTGCCACGAACCATCCCCACCAACAACTGTTATAATTCGGCCCACCACAATCAATTACACGTTTGGAGGCGCTGGATATGAGGCTCGAAGGAAAGGTTGCTCTGATTACCGGCGGCGCACACGGCGTCGAGGGCGAGTTGATGGGCTTTGGCGGCGCGTCGGCGCGTCTCTTCGTGCAGGAAGGCGCCAAGGTTGTGCTGGGAGACATCGCAGTCGAGGATGGAGGAAAGACGGCATCCCAGCTTCGTGACGCCGGACATGACGCCCTGTTCGTCAAGCTTGACGTCACCAACGAACAGGACTGGCAGAACGCCATCGAGACCACCATATCGAACTTCGGCAGGCTGGACATCATGGTCAACAACGCCGGAACCGGCGGCCCTGGCGACGTCGAAGAGACCACCGAAGACATCTGGCAGAGTCAGATGGACGTCCACGCCAAGGGCGTGTTCCTGGGCACTAAATACGCCATCCCGGAGATGCGGAAGGTCGGCGGCGGCTCCATCATCAACATATCGTCCATATACGGCATCGTTGGCAGTGTCGGCTCTACGGCCTACCATGCGGCAAAAGGGGCGATTCGGATATTCACCAAGTCGGCAGCAGTCCAGTATGCATCTGAGAACATTCGTGTCAATTCGGTCCACCCCGGCTTCATCGCCACCCCGCTGACCAGGCGAGGATTTGACGACCCAGAACGTCAAGAGTTCATGTTGAGCCGAATCCCGATGGGAAGAATCGGCGACCCGTATGAGATCGCCAAAGGGATCGTTTATCTGGCTTCAGACGAATCATCCTACATGACTGGCTCGGAACTGGTCATCGACGGTGGGATGACGGCGCAGTAGAGTATTGCGAGGTTTGAGGTAGTCAGTATTCAGGTGTCAGGTACGTTATTTTGAGACTTTAGCTGGCATTATGAAAAAATACCCCGACATCCAAGCCATGATAATCGACTTCGGATTCACGCTGAGTTCCGACTACTACCTCCGTGAGTTGGGCCCTCAATACACCGACCGCATCGCCCATTTTGTGTTCTCCCGTGACTCGGAGATTGGCCGGCGGTGAATGGGCGGTTTGATCTCATCGCATGAAGTCTCCGAGCGGTTGTCCAACTGCCTGGGCTTATCGGCAGACGAAATACACTCGGCGCTGGCTCGGGGGTGCTCTCGGATGTCCTTCAATCAGGCAGTCTGGAATTTTGCGAGAACCCAAAGTGCTGAAGGTCGAAAGCTGGCTCTGGTCACTGGCAACGCGGACATCTTTAGAGAGGTCATCGTTCCCTCTCACGGCCTGGACCGGGAGTTCGACTCCATAGTAAGCTCCTCAGACTTCGGGGTGGAACTGCCCTCGAAACAACCCCTATGGGACGCAGCTTTCGACGCTCTCGGCCCAGAGTTCGGATATGCTAACAGCCTCCTGATCGAAGACACTCTACGAGAGGTCGAGCTGTTCAGAGACCTGGGCGGCTCAGCATACCAGTATAGAACCGACCAGGAATTTGACGATTGGCTCAACTCATGAAATCGGTCAAAAACATGAACCCACGGGATCACAAGAGCACCGTAGCAGCGGGGTACGACGAGATAGGTGAAATCTACGGGAACCAGGCCACGCGCTCACGAACGGCGCAGCGTACGAAGTACGAAAGCGTCCTGCTCGACAGCCTTGATGAAAGAGCTAGAGCGCTGGACCTGGGATGCGGCTCTGGCATACCCACAACCCGACGGCTGGCCCGCAAATTGCAGGTAATTGGCGTGGACATCTCCGAGATGCAGGTGAAGAGAGCGAGGGCCAACGTCCCCGATGCCGAATTTATCTGTTCCGATATGGCAACGCTGGATTTCCCTTCCGCCACTTTTGATGGCATCAGCGCTTTCTACTCCATCATCCATTTGCCCAGGGACGAGCAGGCCGCGCTTATCAACGCCATCACCAAGTGGCTACGCCCCGGTGGGACATTCGTTGGCTGCCTGGGCGTCCGCGATCTCGAAGCTGATTGCGACGAGACGTGGATGGGAACGCCGATGTTCTGGAGCACGTTCGATGCTGACACCAATCGTCGCATTGTCAACGAATCAGGACTCGTAACCATCTCTGCCCTGGAAGAGACAACTTACTTGCGGGGAGAAGAAGCCTCCCTCCACGGAGAGTCGGAGACGTTCTTGTGGATCGTAGCCAAAAAACTTGATCAACTATGACGCCAGTGGGACCTCGCTCATGATGGCTGCCACGTTGTCGCCAGGGTCGTTGAGAAGCCCATCCACAACTTATGGTCCTCCATGCGGGAAATCATGTGAGGCTTGCTCACCGCATTCACGCCCTTGCCCATCCACGACTTCCAAACTTGTTGGATGTCGTCAACCCGGTAATAAATGATGGCCGTGGACTTAAATTCAGGACGCTCAGGAATACCGAGATACAAGCGCACTCCTCCGCAGTCGAAGAACGCCTTGTCCCGCCCAGGAACCTGGAACAAGAATTTCATGCCCAGAACGTCCCTGTAAAATGTCACAGACTCGTCTATATCGGTAACGCTGATATGAATCTGTTCGATGGTGTTGAGAGCTAATTGATCTGTCAATTTGCGACTCACTGGCTTGACTTCAAAGTGAAAATCCTCGATAATACTTAACTAATTTAATTAATCATAGTGTTAAGCACATATGTCAATACCACCGATCCCTACTGATCTGGACAAAACGATACTTACCGACGCGGCAAATCGGTTGAATAGCCTGTCCATCCACTTGGTGCGCCGTGTGTCTCAAGCGGCGCACGGAGATGAGATCACGCCCGCACGACAGTCACTGCTGTCTGTGAAAGTGTTCGGCGGCGCCGTTACTGTGTCCGAACTGGCTCGGGCTGAGAATGTCTCGGTCCCGGCTGTGACCAGGATGTTGGACGCATTGGAAACCGACGGCCTCGCCTACCGAGAGCCATCTGAGGACGACCGCCGCGCCGTCAACGTCCTACCCACCGAGGCAGGCCTTCATGTGATGGAGGCCGCCAGAGCGCGGAGGGTTCAGCGCATCGCCGATGAGTTGTCATTTCTCACTCGGGAGGAACTCGAAGTGGTTCTTAAAGCTGCGGAATTGCTGGGAGAATCCGAGGCTCGAACTCAGTCAAAGACCTCTTGAACCAACTTTGACCATCGACTTTCACACCCACATCTTACCGCCGTGGCTCCGGGACCAGCGCGACCGCTGGCTTGGGCGCGACTCCACGTTCGGAGCGCTGTATTCCGACCCAAAGGCGAAAATCGCCAGTGTCGAAGACCTGTTGAAGATTATGGACGAAGATGACATCGACAGGGCAGTTGTGATGGGCATGGGTTGGACTGACGCGGGTCTGGCCCGTGAGGTGAACGACTATATCATCGAGGCGGTCCGAGACAACTCCACCCGACTGACAGGCTTCGCAGGCCTCAACCCGGCATGGGGCAGCGAGGCGGCGCTAGAGGTGGACAGATGCGCCCGCGCAGGGCTTCGAGGGGTCGGCGAGCTTCATCCCGACACCCAGGGCTATGATCTTGGAGACGAAGGCGTGATGACTCCCCTTCTTGAAGCCGCCGAGCATCATGGCCTGATAATCTCGACCCATTCTTCCGAGCCTGCGGGGCATCTCTACGCGGGCAAGGGTCGCACAACACCGGACGTCCTCTGGAGATTCATTCAAAACGCTCAAGAATTCCCGAACGTCAGAATCGTCTGCGCTCACTGGGGAGGCGGCCTGCCATTTTACGCGCTGATGCCCGAAGTGAAGGAGACGCTGCGTAACGTGTATTTTGACACCGCCGCGTCTCCGTTTCTGTACACCGCTGACGTGTTTTCGACGGTTGAGAGGCTGGTCGGGGCTGACAAGATACTCTTCGGCAGCGACTATCCGCTGCTGAGACCGCGCCGACTGCTCAAACAACTGGAGGAATCAGGACTTTTAGAAGAAACACAGCAAGCCATTCGGACATCGGGACTACGCCTGCTTGGCCTATGACTCCGACTCATATTTTCGCAAAACGTCATTCTGAGCGGATGCGAAGAATCTGTTTGTCACGGTGAAACAGGAGTCGCATTTTGCGCGACAAGATACTTCGACTGCCGTCTCAGCATGGCACGTTTGTTGACGGAAGATTGCTATTGGCTGAAAGCTCTCACTCACTCCTTCGGGCGAAATATCCCGAAAGAACTGGTGTAGCCGTGGAGGTATGTCGAGCCTGACACCTGGCCTATCTCCCCGTTGCAGAAGAACCCTGTCAGCGGCATAGCGCTGACCTTCTCTCGGAACATATCGGTGTCGTGGTCGGGACGTCCGTAGAGGTAGGCGCCGCGCCCCAGGCACTGAAACAGCAACGCTCCAGACTCCGAGTGAGGCTCATGATTTCCCATGTACTGGTCCAGCATCGCGTCCAAATCGTGGGTTGAGGTCTCGGCGTCCCGCAGGTGGAATTGGACTCGTTGGCCCTCCTTGAGCATCTCTCCGATGCTCAAGGCTCCGGCGCGGGCGTCCATGCCGACGATGTTGCGGATGAGATAGTCTCCTATCTTCGGCTCCTCTTTGAAGGCGTCCATCACGACGCCCAGGAACAGCGAGTTCTGAGCGAGTTGGCGGTCTCGCTCGCTAAGATCTTGGAACATCTCTCGCAGAACCTCCAGAGGGGGCTTGCCATCCAATTCCAGAAGCATGTTTCTCTCGCACGAGGTGATCTGCATCCGCTCTCCGATGGGACGACAGCCCTGAGCCACCACTGTGTCGATCTCGATGTTCCCATGCATCGCGACTCCCACCGCGCCCGTCCTATGGACCGACTCGCCGGCGAAGAGGGCGTTGGCCTGAGGCTGATTTCCGCCACTGGCGAGACCGCCGATCTTCGCGGCTCGGGGGAATGCGTAATCCAGTCCGGCTAGCAGGTTTTCGCCCCGCAGACTGAACGGGTCCGCCAGTATCAACATATGGGGTCCGTCTGAGGTCGATGCTCCGACTATGGCCTGCCAATCCCCTGGTGGGGCATCGCCGTCTGGCAGGTCGGAGTCCTCAATGTGGAAGGGGCTGAGAGTGACACCAGGTAGAACCGCCGCCGCCATGGCGAAACCGGGGCTTTGCTCCACCTCCCTGCCTGCTCCGATAATTCCGCCGCCAGAGCATCCGATCAACACACCGTCGCCCACAAGCTCACGCACTAGTCCGGGAAGCTCGTCATACCGGGCAGCATGATGGGCCGAGACGAAGACCACAAGAAGATCAGCAGACTGGGCGCCCAAGGCCTCTTTGATTTCGACGGCGCACTCGGCCACAGCGTACTTCAGGAATCTATGCTCGGATACGGCGGATGTCCACTTCATCTCTTGATCCTTTTGGGGGACAACTGTCGGCAATCAACCTTCAGGCGTCAGTTAATTCGCCATTCTGAGTCCGTAGACGAAGAATCTGGTCGATGGCGAACCACAGTTAGCGTACACGCGACCAGATGCTCCGCTCAGTATGGCGGGGAGATATTCAATAAGGCAGGGTTCACTTTTCTACAATCCTGTTCAGACGATTTATTCCCGCGACCAGGATTCAATTCCAGACGGTGATGGGCCTATTCTAGCAGAGCGTTGCCGAATACCGCCTAGATTTCCCAGATGCGCCGATGAGACTGGCGTATGGCGTTTGACGGCATCAGCGCTCAGCCGTATAGTCTGAATCATTGCGGAACATGGTTAATGCGAAGTCATTCAGGAGAGTCCGATGGGAAGACTAGACGGCAAGGTTGCTCTAATATCAGGCGGGTCCAAAGGACAGGGCGCAGCCGAGGCGAAGCTGTTCGCCCAAGAAGGCGCAAAGGTAGTGCTGGCCGACATCCTCGATGATGAGGGCAAGAAGGTCGAAGCGGAGATCAACGAGACAGGCGGCGAAGCGATGTACCTCCACCTGGACGTGACCAGCGAAGCCGACTGGGCTGCTGCCGTCAGAGCAGCGATCGATAGCTATGGCAAGCTCGACATTCTAGTCAACAACGCAGGGATACTGCTGCGAAAAGGAGTCGAGGAGACGTCCGCTGAGGAGTGGGACCGAATACAGGACGTGAACTCGAAGGGCGTGTTCCTCGGCGTGAAGGCCGCCATTCCCGCCATGCGGGAGGCCGGCGGAGGCTCAATCGTAAACATCTCCTCGATAGCGGGACTCCGGGGATCAACCTCTACGGCTTACGGCGCTAGCAAAGGCCTGGTCCGACTGCTCACCAAGTCCACAGCGGTCCAATACGGCCCTGAGGGAATCAGGTGCAACTCGGTCCATCCTGGGATCATCGAGACCGATATGACCGAAGAGATGCTGGACAGCGCAGGACGAGAGCAGTGGCTCGCCAGAACTCCGCTCAGGATAATCGCCAACGCCCATGACGTGGCCCTAGGCGTCCTTTATCTTGCATCGGACGAGTCGAGATACGTGACCGGCTCTGAACTCGTCATCGACGGAGGCATCACCGCGTAACTTGGCATCCAAACTGCCGGAGCGCCCGCCCCCACCTATCTCTTTAGATATGTGCAGGTCTGTTCCGTACATGATGAGGCCCAACTTGGCCGCGAGGCCTTGCGATGGTGTGTTGCTCCAGGCTGTGCTGTACAACCGGATGCGACCGGCTCCATGCACTATTGAAGCCCATGTGCCCACAACGCTGATGGCAAATCCGCGCTGTCGATACTCTGGCAGAGCCTCGACTCCTGCCTCGTCCGCAAACGCTGATTTTCGCACGCTTCGGCAGATCGAGACCGCGCGGCCATCGACGACCAGAGCCACGCAAGGCTGTGCTACTTCGAGTTCTGGAATAATGTCATCGAATCCCCCACCCAACAGTTCCGAATTTGACCGGTCTACGAAGACATTGCAACTGGATACTTCAACTACGTCGTGGAATCGGTGCGCCAGCCCAGACCACACATTGCCAACCTCTGCGTGCGACCTCACCACGTCTTTGAGTTCAGAGACCAAGCCGCGATGTTCAGTCATGTTTAGTGTGCCAAATAGGTTGACAGTATCCTGAGCTTGAAAGCAGATGACTTCAGGCACGTCCCAGCGACAACGATATACAGTTCCTTCCTGCGTCCTTCCGACGTAGATGATCGGCGCTGGATAGTCTTCAGGGTCGACGGATTCATTCACGTACAAGAGGCGTCCGGCGGTGTCGTGCACAAACAAAATATCTGCATGAAGACGCATCAATTTGATGTCTGAAATCGTCACATGTCAATCGACTCCAAGGACATAGACCAACTGCTCAGAGTCCGGCTGGGGCGGTTCGCCTCGGTATCCAGTGAACACCTCCGACACTTTGAACCCGTGAGACAAGAAGAGCCGTTCCAGATCGTCAGCCAGTGTGTACCTACGCTCCACTGTGAACTCCTTGACCCGCAATTCTCCGTTCGGAGACTCGATCTCGAAGCGTTGGAACCTGTACTCGATGCTGCTCTGGGTATCGAGTCGAAAGGTGTTCCACCTTCGGATACGGTTTCCAGTAGCCAGTTTACAACATCTGGACGCCGTATCTGTCTTTCGACAGACGAGGCCAGCCTTTTCATAGGGATGAAGGCGTCCACAATCACGAGTCCTGAATCTGCAAGATGCGCCTTGATGCGGTCCAGCGCTTGGCTCTGGGCCTCCGGTGTCAGAAGATAGTTGAACACGTAGTACGGGACCATGACGAGACCGAATTTCGCGCCCAAATCTAGTTCGCAAACGTCGGCCTGTATGATCTGGGCTCGATTTTTGACTACTGATGGCAGTCCTTTCAGACGATCATCGAGTATCGCCAACATCGTAGCGGAGACGTCCATCGCCGCAACGTCGAATCCCGTCTGGGCCAGAGGGATGGTCAACCGCCCCGACCAGGCGCCGATCTCCAACACCGGCCCGCCGACCTGCCCGGCATATTTCTCGTACATGGGGAGATCATCTAGAAAATCTCCGACGTACAGGTCGTAGAATTCTGAAAAGTTGTGGTAAGAGTCTGCGGTATTTTGTTTCTCACTTGTCATTGAGAGAGCCTCACGAACTTTCGATTCCTAATGCCACCACTATAACACCGCACTTCAGCGGACCGAAATTGAAATCCAATCGGTATGATAGACTTTGCGAATCTAAGCGGGGAAGAAAATCTTGCTGAGCCAGAGCCTCTCCAAAAGAGAAAACTACAAGTGGTGGGTGCTGTTCGCCTTAGCGTTTGGCACCTTCGCGTCTGTTATGACTCACGGAAGCGTGAACGTCGCCCTGCCGACAATTGCCACCTACTTCGGGACCGACCTGCCAACCGTACAGTGGGTGGTCATCGCCGAGGCTCTGCCCATCAGCGCTTTGCTGCTCCCGATGGGCAATGGATTGTTCAACTCGGCCAACAGCGCGTCGATATTCAGCGCCGGGGTGGCTAACAAGCACGGGGTCGTGTCAGCCTTGTTGAGCCTGGTGCGGAACTCTTCAAACGTGACCAGCGTGGCGGTGGCGACAACCATCGTGACAGCGGCGATGGTGTCCATGGGCTACGCCCCTGACCTAGGAGACGTCCGCGAATCAGAGGACACCGAAGTCCTGAACGCATTCGTCTCCGGCCTACAGCTGTCGTACCTGATGATGGGCAGTGTCCTGTTCATCGGAATCGCAGCGTCGATCTTCAAAGGGCCCCAGCAGGCCAATAATCCGACAGAACCTGCTCCCGAACCCCAAGCGCGAGCGGCGGCTGACTAAGCTGTTCAACCCATGACCGATCAAAATCCCACACAGTCATTCCCTGAAAACTACTTCCAAAGAGCAGACGGAAGCGATGACCGCCTGTTCTACACCCAGCCGCGCCTGCTCGTTCACATCGACGACCACGCAATAGCCGCTATCGGAAGTTTCTTTCAAGAGCATCTGCCGCAAAATGCGACCATCCTCGACCTGATGAGTTCGTGGCGCTCCCACCTGCCCGACGGCTTTCTCACCGAAAAGGTTGTGGGCCTGGGCATGAACGACGTCGAGATGCGCGAGAACCCGCAGCTTGACGAGTGGGTCGTCCACGACCTGAACTCCGATCCGCATCTGCCCTTCGAGACCGGCTCCTTCGACACCGTGGTGGTCACAGTCTCCATTCAGTACATGACCCGTCCGGTGGAGGTGTTCTCCGAGGTGAGGCGCATTCTTAAGAACGACGGAGCGTTTTACGTCATATACTCCAATCGCATGTTTCCCACCAAGGCCGTCGCGATCTGGCACAACCTGAACGACAACGAACGGGCGCAGTTGATCGCATCGTACTTCGTAAAATCCGAGGGCTGGAGCCAGCCGACCGCCAGGGATGTTAGCCCCAAACTGAACATCAAAACGGATCCGGTGTTCATCGTGTCCGCCAACAAGCTGCGTTCTCCTTCTGAGCCGTCCGAATAGCTGAAAGCCTCGGTTGCCTGCTATATAATGACCGCGACTTGATCCCAACAACCTTTACTCTGGAGAGCGAGGCGCCCATGAAAGCAGCAGTTCTACACGCGGTTGACACTCCCCTTGCCATCGAAGACGTTCAGATAGACAACCCCGGCCCCAGAGAGGTGCTGATCCGAACCGGGGCATCTGGTGTCTGCCACAGCGATTTGCATTTCGTTGAGGGCAAGTATCGCATGCACATGCCTGCGGTCCTGGGACACGAAGCCGCCGGCACGGTGGAGGCCGTTGGCTCTCAGGTAAGCTACGTCCAGCCTGGAGATCGCGTGATCATGTGCCTGTCGGTGTTTTGCGGGCATTGCGAGAATTGCCTGCGAGGTCGGCCCGTCCTGTGCAACCGAATTGACGTGGTCCGCTCGGGGTCAGAGCCGCCCAGGCTTAAGCAAGAGGACACGCCTGTGACTCAGATGGCCGAGCTTGGTTCGTTCGCAGAGCAAATGCTTGTTCACGAACATGCCGTGGTCAAGGTGGACGACGATATGCCCTTTGAACAGCTAGCCCTCATCGGGTGCGGCGTAACCACCGGACTCGGCGCAGCGCTGAACACGGCCAAAGTTGAGCCAGGAAGCACAGTGGCGGTGATCGGTTGCGGAGGCGTAGGACTCAACGCGATCCAGGGCGCCAGACTGGCAGGCGCGCTTCGCATCATCGCCATAGACGCCGTTGAAACCAAACTGACACTGGCGCAGGAGTTCGGCGCCACCGACGTGATCGACGCTTCTGGAGGCGGCGTTGTGGACAAGGTGAAAGACCTCACTGGCTCCGGCGTGGACTACTCTTTTGAGGCAATCGGCCTCAAAGAGACTGCGGAGCAGTCCTTCGAGATACTGGCTCGGGGCGGAACCGCCACCATAATTGGCATGATCCCGCAAGGCACAAAGATCGAGCTTGACGGCCCGTCCTTCCTGAGTGAACGCCGGATACAGGGCAGCAGCATGGGGTCAAACCGTTTCAGAATCGACATGCCCAGGTACATCGAGTTCTACCGCCAGGGCAGGCTCAAGCTGGACGAGTTGGTGACCCAGAGGATGTCGTTGGAAGGCGTGAACCAAGCGTTCGACGATATGAAGCAGGGCCACGTCGCCAGAACCGTGCTGGTATTCGATTAATCAGGAGGCATGACAAATATGGTTAGCGAATCTGTCTCAAGCTTATACTCGGACAATGTCGGCATAACCAAGGGCGACAGTTACCGGATTGCTTGGCAAGAAATGGCTTGGTTAGTAAGTCATGCCAACAGCATGGCAGAGGCTAGGTTGGACCTTTTGAAGTCTCTTCAGACCGCATTGCCGAGTCAAGATTCTGGGGATATAGCAGACCTCAAAGAACTGCTGTCCAACCTCATCATCATGCAGTCCAGGCTTGCGGGTCGAGAGGAAGAACTGGATGGAGCGCTGTCATTGCTATCCGGAAATCCGCCCGTTTCCCATGTGGCGTTAAATCAGGATACAATCTCCAGCGTGGCAACCGAGATTCTGAGCGCCGCCCAGCGGATTACATCGAAGGTCTAGGTCTTTGGACAAGAACTACATCCTGAAGAATTTCGAGGACATCGCGCAACTTCCGGACCGCGAGATCGATCTGGCGCGCGCCGCGTTCCTGATCGCGTCATCCGAATACCCCACTCTGAACGTCGAGCGCGAGTTGTTCATGCTCCAACGCTTGGCAGGGGACGTGTCTAGCAAGCTGATGGAGGAAGACGAGCCTCTCTTCACCATGAACACCCTCAGCGAGCATCTATTCGACGACCTGGGCTTCAAAGGCGACTCGGAGAACTACTACGACCCACGAAACAGCTATCTGAACGACGTTGTCTCCCGCAAGCACGGAATACCCATCACACTCTCGCTGGTGTACATCGAGGTGGGCCGACGACTGAGGATGCCATTGGAAGGAATCGGGATGCCGGGCCATTTCCTGGTGCGGCATCAGGAGATTGACGACCTTTTCGTTGACCCATTCAACGGCGGCATCCTGCTGTCAACCGAGGAGTGCAAGCAGCGTCTGAAGGACTCGGTTCGCGGCTCATTTCACTGGGACCCCAAATTCCTCCAACCTGTGACCAACCGCGAATTTCTGGCGAGAATCATCCGCAATCTGAAGTCGATCTATCTCAGAAAAAGGGATCACGCTCGAGCGCTAACGATGATCGAGTTCGCGCTGGCTCTGGACCCGAACTCTGCGTCAGACCGCAGAGACCGAGGAATCATCCACTACCATCTGGGCAACAGCGCCGAAGCGTTGAACGACCTTCAATACTACCTTGATTCCAGCCCCCACGGTCATGACACCGAAGGCGTACATCAGTTGGTGTCAGAACTCCGCAGTTTCCTGGACGACTGAAGCCTCTGTCATGGAGTGATGCTTCGGAAGACCGCGAAAGCGATGTCCTGCTGATACGCTGACATTTCGCGGCCCACAATCAGCAGTTGGGTGGCCTCAAGATCCACGATCATGCCTGTGACCCCTTGTTCGTCAACCTGCGGGCGAACAAGAATCCTGGGAATCCCCTCCTCAGTCCCTTCTTTGGTGACCAAGCGCGCCGCCGCTTTCTGTTCGTCCAGAGATGTAGAACCGCGCCCCCTATGTCGTCAAGAATGCTGACCGCAATCGGGCCGCCCTGAAAATCCAGAGTGAACTCCTGCCCAACCAATTAGCCTGACCAGAAATTCGTCCTGGGGCGGGCGTGCATGGTGTCACATCCGATTGGCATTTTAGCGGAGAATATCCTTGTTCCCTGGGCGCCAGGAGCGTCAGAATCCAGCAAATTGATTTCTTTGGTGCGCCAGTTCTCCACATCGTCTTCAAAATATTTGATGACTCTGCTACCGGGCTCCGGCTGGCATGCTCCGGCCAGCATCGCCATCGCGATTATTGAGAAACGACAGTATCATAGCTCGGAGGCCGTTTGTTTTCAGATTGCAGACTGATGACGGTCGGTGTATGCGCTGCACTTGCCCTATCCCATCAACGGAATTTGGTTTCCGCAACTCGATTCATTCACGCTCTGCCAATTCGACCACAGGCGCAGGGACGATGTTGCAGTGGCATGTCCTTAATTTCCCGACACCCTGTTATGATTGGTTTCCAAGAATATAAACCGTTGCGTTGAACGCTCACACACGGAAAGCGGTGTCGAGTATGAAGGTTCTGTTTGTTTGCCAGTCGAACGTCGGCAGAAGCCAAGTGGCCCACGAGTTTTTCCAATCCATGTCTAAGCACGAATCCTTGACCGCAGGCACCGAGGTTGAACAGATAATGGCCGAGTACCCTGCTCCCACACGGATGGTCAAAGACGACCCCCGCCATCGGAACTCCATCCCATATATGAAGGGCCACGGCATCGACATTTCTGAGAACCTTCGAGACCAGCTTACGCAGGAGATGGTGGTCGAGGTTGATCGGGTCATCGTCATGGCCGATAGGGAAACTTGGCCCGACTACCTGCGCTCCGCCTACAACGTGACTGCGTGGGACATGACCGACCCAGTGGGACGCGACGCCGAGTTCGCAGGCCAGATTTTCGCCGAGATCAAAAGCCGCGTCGAAAAACTTGTGGCTCAAATCGGATAACCCACAACACAATCAGATTCGATTCAGGGAGGAACCCGTGGCAACGTCTCAGATAATCGACGCTCACATGCACATTTACCGCACCAAAGAAGAGGGGCGACGCCAGTTCGAGGGCGGCTACGTCATCTGGGAATATGGCGAGAAGCCAGACGTCCACTTCAGCCAGTACGACGGAGACATCGAGGACGCCCTTGATGCGATGGAGAAGTCTGGTGTCTCCAAGGCGGTGGTGATGAACTTGTTCAGTGTGACAAGAACGCGTGAGCACAACATCTCGATTTTGCCGGACACGCTGACCGCCGCCGACCGAACGAGGGAGATTCAGCGCATCGACGACTCGTTCGCCGAGCTTCTTCAGGAGTTCAACACCTGGATTTGCGACACAGTGAAACCCTACCCTCAACTTGTGCCTTTCATTTCCACCGACCCCACGGCGCTACCCGGAGAGGCGGGAGCGCGGCACATACGCGAAATGGTGGAGAATCATGGAGCGCGGGGCATCAAGCTTCACCCTGTTCTGCAGGACTTTAATATGTCGGATCAAAGGATGTGGCCCTTCTACGAGGTCTGCCAGGAGTTGGAAATCGCCATCGTCGCCCACTCAGGCCCGGCCCAGGGCGGGGAGCCTCACGCAGAGCCGAGAAGCTTCGCCGGCGCGCTGGAGGCGTTCCCCAACCTGAAAATCGTTCTCGCCCACATGGGAGGAGGAACATGGGATCAGGCCACGGCCATTGCCGACGCCTACCCCAACGCTTACTTCGACTGCTGTGAGATCATCGAGTGGACGGGCGGCACGAACGCGCCCACAGAAGCGCAATTCGCCCAATTGATCAAGGATGTCGGCCCGGAGCGTGTCCTGATGGGTTCGGACTTCCCCTGGTACGATCTCGACCACCAGATCGAGCGCATCATGGAACTCCCCCTGCTCTCCCAGGAAGAGAAAGAGGGCATGCTGGGCGCCAACGCCGAACGTATCCTGGGGTTGTAAGACTCGGCTAATAATCCGCGGGTTCGGCGTCGTTCGGTTTGTCGGCTATTCTTTTGGGCCGACGCACGCCCTTCTCGATTTTCTGTCTCATCATTCGGGAATACCACACCATGCAATTACTTTCACCTTTTTCTCACTAGTGATAAGCTGTGCCCTGCGTGTCGGTATGCAGGACTCTAAGATCAGGCACAATTTTGTGCCTTTTAGCCAGTGGGTTGCAGGCCATCGGTTGCTAAATTAATGGCAACCGCAAGAGATTACCGCAGATTTGATATCTGCTCATAGATTGCGAGGCTCTGCAAGCTAGATGAGTATCTTGATCAGAATCACCAGGCGGGCCTATCGGTACCGCACGCGCCTAATTCTGGCGTATTTATGTTTCATCGCCGCTATCGGATTTTCCCTTCTCATCCCCTTCATATTTGGCGAAGTCATAGATAAGCTTGTCACAACCCAGGGTGGGCGAATCGTGCCAACAGATGTGGACAGAGGCGATCTGATCTTGTTGGCTCTGGCCTTATTAGGCGTGAGCATGATCCGAGGCATCTTCGACTTCGCCCGGACTTATACCACCGACTCCCTCTCTCAGTTGGTTACGTACGACATACGTAACGACATGTACGACAAGCTCCAGCATCTCAGCTTCGCCTTCCACGATAAAGAGCACACCGGGAACCTGATGTCCAAAGTCACCTCAGATATTGAGGCGGTACGGCGTTTCGTGATGATGGGACTGGTCCGTTCGTTTGAAGTGCTGCTCAGAGTGATCGCAGTCACGCTGATACTGGTCTTCCTGAGTTGGGAACTGACGCTGATCAGCCTGATATTCGTGCCCTTCCTGGTTTACAGGTCTTCCATAGTGATGGTGAGACTGCGGGCGATGTGGAATCATGTCCAGCAGATCATGGGACAACTGGTGACTGTCCTTCAGGAGAATCTGGTAGGGATTCACGTCGTCAAGGCATTTGCGGCAGAGGAACACGAAAGCAAGAAGTACGCCGCCAAAGCCCAGGAGTTGCGCGAGGAGTATTTCAAAAACGAAAAATTGCAGGGGACAAACAGCGCATGGATGACCTTCGCTTTCACCATATCCCTGGGCCTCATCGTGTGGTACGGAGGGTGGGAGGTCATCAGAGGTGACCTGACCGCCGGAGGCCTGACGATGTTTGCGCTCTATCTGGGCCAGCTATTCTTCCCAATTCGTATGTCAGCCTTTGTCATAGCCACTTTTTCCAGGGCAACCGCCTCTGGCGCTCGAATATTCGAAGTGCTGGATGCCCGATCGCCTGTGGAGGAGAAACCCGATGCCAGAGACATGGGCCGCGTCACGGGACACGTCCGGTTTGAGAACGTGTCGTTCTCATACGACAGCCACTCGTCTGCCCTGAAGAATGTGGACATATCGGCGGCGCCAGGCTCAGTCATCGCGCTGCTTGGAGCTCCTGGAAGCGGCAAGAGCACGATCGTCAATCTACTGCCTCGATTTTACGCCGCCACAGAAGGCATGATCAGTATTGATGGCAACGACATCCAGGATTTCACTCTGGCATCCCTGCGTAGAAATGTGGGAATTGTTCAGCAGGACGTGTACCTGTTCACTGCCAGCATAAGCGACAACATATCCTACGGAGCGCCGGATGCCTCAGTTGAGGAAATCGTTCACGCAGCCAAGGTTGCCCAACTCCACGGCCACATAGAGAGCCTGCCCGGCGGGTACGACACCTGGGTCGGTGAGCGTGGAATGACCCTCTCAGGAGGCCAGAGACAGCGCCTCTCGATTGCGCGCACTGTCTTAATCGATCCACCGGTGCTGATTCTGGACGACTCGACATCCAGCGTTGACGTCGAGACTGAACGTTTGATCCACGAGGCTATGGCTGAGGTTATGAAGAACCGCACCACTTTTGTCATCGCCCACCGCCTCAGCACAGTGAGAGACGCAGACCTCATCCTGGTGCTGGGTGACGGAGAGATCGTGGAGCGAGGCACGCATCTGGAACTCATGGCCCTTGGGGGCATCTATCAAGACATCTATGAGCTACAGCTTCGTCCCCAGGAGGAAGTCCTGCTTGATGCCAGCATAGTCTCAGGCAATGGAGGTGACAGCTAATGCGCGGCGGATCAATGGGCTCAAGCGGATTTGGCGGAATGATGGGCGGCATGCGCGGCCTCACCTCGGGCGGCATGAACTCTCCCAACATGGACAATCTGACAGACGAAGGCATTGTCGGCAACGCATATGACCATAAAGTCGTCATGCGCCTCATCACATATATGGCTCCATATAAAAGGGATGCGATGGCCGCGATGGCCGCCGTCCTTGTTTACACGGTAGCCAGCGTCAGCATACCTCTGTTTTTGCTGTTCGGCATCAAATGGGCTGTGAACGAGGGCGAGATGTGGCGCCTGCATATGCTGGGCCTCGCCTTCCTCGGCGTCGCCGTAATCTACTTTGCAGCCAACTACCTCCAATTCGTCTATATGCCCAAGGTGGGTCAGGGTGTCCTGTTCAGCTTGCGAACTCACATGTTCAACCACCTTCAGAGGCTGTCTCCTTCCTTCTTCCATCGCACTCCGGTGGGGCGAATTATGTCCCGAAGCCAGAGCGATGTGCTTCAACTACAGGAGACCTTTGAGCTAATGGTTCAGAGCGTGGCCGATCTCCTGAGCCTGGTGGGAATCGTCATTGTGATGCTGTTCATCGACTGGCGATTGGCCCTAGTCTGCATGAGCGTCATACCAGCACTGTTCCTCGTCCTGGGTTACTGGCAACGGTTCGCCAGACGCTCTTTCATGCGTATTCGGAGAGCCATTGCCATAGTCAACGGAGAGTACAACCAGAATATTACGGGCGTTCGTGTCGTTGAGAGTCTCAACCGTCAGGATGAGAATCTGAAACACTTCGACGAGCTGAATCAGGAACACCTGGATGCCAACTTGCAGGCGAGCCGGTTCTCAGGAGGCCTCCAGCCTATCGTGGAGACTCTGACCGGCATCTCTATGGGCGTAGTCGTGGTCTTGGGTGGAACGATGGTGCTGGATAGCGCTCTGGACTGGGGCGTGATGGTCGCATTCGCCATGTGGATTCAGCGATTCTTCGAGCCTATCCGCAACCTGACCATGCAGTACAGCCAACTCCAGCGCGCAATGGCCGCCGGGGTGCGAATCTTCGAAGTCATCGACCTCAAGCCCGAAGTCGAAGACGCCCCTGACGCCATCGAAATGCCACCCATCAATGGCGAGATCAAATTCGAAGGCGTCGGTTTCCATTACGTGCCAGGAATTGAAGTTCTCCAGGACATTAATCTGGTAATAAATCCAGGCGAGAACGTGGCGCTCGTGGGGTCAACCGGGGCTGGCAAAAGCACGCTGGTTACATTGATACACCGCTTCGCTGACGTCACCGAAGGCAAGATAACCGTGGACGGACACGACCTCAGAGAGGTGACGCGAAAATCCCTCGTCAGTCAGATGAGCATGGTCCTTCAGGACCCCTATCTGTTCTCTGGAACGGTCAAGGAGAATATCCGTTACAGGCACGAGGAGGCCAGCGACGAGGCCATTGTGGATGCCGCCAAGGACGTTGGAGCGCACGACTTCATCTTGGCCCTGGAGAACGGTTACGACACCGAGTTGGCAGAGCGAGGCGCCAACCTCAGCGTCGGACAGCGACAACTTCTCAGCTTCGCCAGGGCTATCGTCGGCAACCCGCGCATCTTAATCCTCGACGAAGCCACCGCCAACATTGACACTCACACGGAGATACTAATCCAGAAAGCCCTTCGCCGAGTCCTTGAGGATCGCACCTCCATCGTAATCGCTCACCGCCTGTCCACAATCCGGGACGCAGACAAAATCGTTGTCGTCAACCAGGGACGCGTTGCGGAAGTAGGCACGCACCAGGAGCTTCTGGAGCTAGGCGGCGTATACGCAAGACTGCACGCGGTGAACTACGGCCTTCGGACAGACAAATCTCCAGGAACATTCGATGAAGCCGCCCTCGCGCCTAGCCCAGGCGACGACAATTAGACTCGATTTCAGGGCGTGATGCTGCGAAATATGGCGATCGCTACTGCCGGTTGATCCTCGTTCAGGTTCCTGCCGGTTATGAGAACTATTGAGAATGGCAAATCGATGGTCGCGCCCGTTACGCTTCCCGCAGCCCCTCGTGGACGGACCAGTGTCTTGGGTAACTGCGTCATCCTCTTCGACCACGATATGCTGATCGGCCAATCCTTGATCGAACAGCGCCGGCCCATTGCCGACAATCTCATACAAACCGCTCACTGCCATCGGGCCGCCTGAATATCCAAGCGAGAAATCATCCCCGATCAACTCACCTCCCCGCGAGTCTGCGCCTACCTGGGCGTGCCTGACCTCCCAACCCTCCGGAAGCCTAACACGAAATACCGTCCGACTGTCCGCATTGAGCTCACTGCGGACAGAACGCAACAGCACGTCGGCGAATCGCCATTCTTCAACCGTTCCCGAAGACAACTCCAGCAATGGCTCTGGCGCCGGGAGCAAAATATCAGGCGAAGATTGTGGATTGGAAGCAATACACATCAGCACGGATGCAAGAATCCAGCCTGCAACAAAGTGTGCGTTCATTTCGTTAACTTCTTGATTCGGGTCGCTCAGCGCCTGGGACTTCACGGAGACTTCCTATTTTTCTCACTTTTGATAAATTGTCCTGACTTCCGTCGATCCAGGTACTGGAGTTTGTTGTGAGCACATTTACCTTCAAGGCATTGATGTTGTGCGCAATTGTTGTGACCTTAACGGCGTGCACGCCCGTCCCGACGTCTTCTCCTTCGATAGATGTGACAAACCCGCCTGTGTTCGCTTCCACCATGTTTCCAGTTCCCGCGGCAACCCCTCGGCCTACGCCTACAATCGTCCCAGTCTCCACTCCGACACCCCCGACCTACTCCGCTGCCCCCAGCAACTCCCTCACCCGCTTTCACACTGATGCCCCCCAACAATGAGCCTGAGCCACGTGGACCGAGTTTACCCCGGGTTCAAAGGCAGTTCTGGTTGGCCGATGCCCACTCAAAGGCCAGGAGTAGTCGCTTGGATGCACGGTGACGCCATTCCCCCAAATCCCTCATTCACCATCTCTTATACCTCTGGTGACACTTTCATTGTCGAAGTTACGGGTGATGGTCCACCTGAATCTCTCAGCGTCCAAGCAGAGATCGACCATAGTGGTGGCAGAATCGAGCCTCCATTCCCTCCCCTGGTGATAGAACCTTTCGAAATCGAACCAGGCTCAACCTCTCAGTTCACATTGGATTTGCCTAACGGCACGTATATGGTCAGGGTTGAAGGATCATGGAGCAATGGGGGGAGGCATTTTCTATTCGTGGAGGATCAAGGTCAGATAGCGTCTATCCTCCAACAACTCCACCCTGCGACATAAGTATGGAACCTGCCGCTTCATCCGCAATCTCGTTGAGTAGGCAATCAGTCAGACCAGTTAGGGTTGGTTCAATCCTAGACACGTCTGATACCCTATGCGTCGAACGCCCGGCCCAAGTACCGCAAATCATTAGACGGAGGGGATTCCAGATGCCAAACGCCACAGTCAACGGAGTCGAGATCGACTACGAGATCAGCGGGAGCGGAGTCCCGGCGCTGTTCATCCACGGAGGTTTTGGAGGCCCAGGCACCACGTTGGTCGCCCAAAACCGCAACTACGCCGACCTTCTGCCCGCTGACAAGGTAATGACCATATCCTACGACCGTCGAGGCGCAGGCCAGTCGGAGTACAATCTGTCCCACTACACAGTGGCCGACCTTGCCGCCGATGCTCGCGCTCTGCTGGCGCATCTGGGCATCGACAGGTCCATCATCGTTGGCAGCTCGATGGGCGGCATGGTGGCCCAGCAGTACGCGCTGGACTATCCTCAGCACGTCGAGGCATTGGCGCTGATCAACACGGGAACCAACCTGATGGACGCCACGCCCGTCGGCCCTGCGATGCAAGAGGCCGTCAAGCAAGCCGCCGAAGTCGGAGACCGCGCCTTCTTCGAGTCCCGAAAGGACGCGCTCCGCAACCCGCCTGCTGAACGCTTGTTCACCCGACCGACTCCCGAAGCTGAAGAACAGCTTCGACAGCGCACAGAGGCGCTCAACGCCGCCCTGCAAGTGACGCCAGACGACGACCTGTTCACCTACTCCACCGGTATGCTCAGGAACCAGGGAGCGTTCATCGGCTTCGACTACGCGCCTCGATTGTCCGAAATCAAGATGCCGGTCTGCGTAGTTCACGGCAACGCCGACACTGTCGTGCCTTTCGGCTTCGGCAAGGCCCTGCACAACGGCATCCCGCAGTCCGAGCTTTTCGAGATCGACGGCGCGAACCACGGCGTCCTGGGCTGGCCCGATGCCGCGGATGCCTTCCGAGAGTGGGCCCTGCGTAACATCGCGACGCCACAGGTCGTCTCGTAGTTTGTAATGTCATGCTGAGCCGCAGCGAAGCATCTGGTCGAGCGTGAGACAACCTTGCTTTGCAGACGGCCAGATTGTTCATCTGCAGATTCAGAATGACAGACTGAAAGGACACCATGACGATGACCAAACCCCGCGCCCTAGACGGCGTTCGAGTGCTCGACTTCACCTGGGTCCGGGCTGGCCCGATGGCCACCCGTTGGCTGGGTATCTTTGGGGCCGAGGTCATCAAGGTCGAGTGGCCGGAGCGGTTGGACTCCTTCCGACGCAATGTGGTGACCGTGCCGACGGGCATCGAACCGGGTCCAAACTCGCCTGGGATGTTCGCAGATCAGCACGTCAACAAGCGGGGCATCACGCTGAACGTCCGGTCAGACAAAGGCATGGATATACTGAAGCGTCTCATCGCCGTTTCCGACATCGTAATCGAGAATTTTTCGTCTCGCGTTATGCAGAGTTGGGGCCTGGGCTACGAGGAACAAAAGAAGCTCAACCCTGAGATCATCTACGTCTCGATGGCCGGACTCGGCCAGACCGGGCCGGACCATGCCTACACAACAATGGGGCCATCTGCCCAGGCGCTTTCCGGCCAGACGTTCCTTTCTGGCCTTCCGGGCCAGCCTCCCGCAGGCTGGGGATGGTCATATATGGATGACTCAGGCGGCATGTACGGAGCGATATCCGCTCTCACAGCCCTCCGGCATCGGGACGCGACGGGCGAAGGACAGCACGTCGATTTGTCCCAGATGACGACAGGCATCACGCTGATTGGATCAGCGTTTCTGGATAAAACGGTCAACGGTCGTCCGTCGAGGCGTCCGGGGTACCCGCCTGGAAACCGCACGACGTGGCCTGGAACTCCGGTCATGAATAATTATCGAGGCCCAACCACCGCTCCTCATAACACTTACCGCACCAGCGGAGACGATTACAACGCCTGGTGCGTAATCGCCTGTTTCTCCGATGACGAATGGACAAATCTGGTCAACGTAATGGGCTGTCCCGACTGGGCAAAAGACGCGAAGTTCACAAGCCTAGCTGGCCGACTCCAGTATCAGGAGGCGCTGGACCAAGGCATTGAGTCTTGGACTCGCACGTTGGACAAGTACGATGTTATGGAGCGGTGCCAGAACGCCGGGGTCCGAGCCATGCCCGTCCAGAGTTCCGAGAACCGTGTAGAGCACGACCCTCAACTCAAAGCGCGAGGGATGTTCAGCGAGTTGGAACACCCAGTCGTAGGCGTCCGAAAGGTCCAGAACGCCCCATTCAGGTTGTCTAAAAACTCGGTGGAGATCAACCGCCATGCACCGCTTATTGGACAACACACCGTTGAGGTGATGGAAGGATTGCTTGGCATTAGCCATCGGGAGGTTGCAGAAGGGTACAACGACGGCACGTTCTGGCCGTCCGGCATGCCGATGTACGCGTATGTCGAGGAGGCCCTGAGATGACTATTCCTCTAACCTCAAACAGGCGAGGCCCGCTGTCAGGACTCCTGGTCTTGGAATTGGCTGACGAGAAGGGCCAGTTCTGCGGCAAGATGATGGCCGATCTCGGCGCCAACGTCATCAAGGTGGAGCCTCCCGGAGGCCAGAACACCCGACGCGTAGGCCCATTTCTCGACGACATCCCTCACCCGGAACGCAGTCTGTACTTCTGGCATTACAACACATCCAAGCACAGCGTCACTCTGAATCTGGACACGGCCGACGGCAAGGCGATTTTCGGAATGATGGCAGGCATCGCCGACGTGATTATCGAATCGTACGCGCCCGACTATCTGACTTCGCGAGGCTTGGGTTACGACACCCTGTCTCGGACCAACCCCGGACTGATAATGTGCTCGATAACGCCCTTCGGCCAGACCGGTCCGTGGCGCGACTACCAGACCTCAGACCTGCTGCACATGGGCGCCGGAGGACAGATGGCGTCCACCGGATACAACGAGGAGGACGTTCCCGACGCCCCACCCATCGCACCGGGAGGCGGCAACGCATGGCACATGGGCTGCAACTTCGCCTACATGTCCATCATGGCCGCCCTACACTACCGGCACGTTGCACAAGAAGGCCAGTACATCGACGTCTCGATTCACGAGGCGTGTCACCTGACCACGGAAGCCGCCGTTCCCAACTACATCTACCGGGGAGAGGTTGTGCAGCGGAACACGGGGCGTCACCATTCGGTCGGCCCGTCCTTCGCGTCCCAGATCGAGTCCAGCGACGGAGGGTGGGTCCAGACCACGGGCTCAGGAGGAAATCCGACTCCTCGAAGGCTTCGAGGTCTCGCAGAGTGGATGGACACCTACGGCCTCGCCGGAGACCTGCTAGACGACAAGTATCTCGACCTCGACACATTCCAGGCGAGCCTGCCCCACATCAACTCAGTAATTTCAGAGTTCATCAAACAGGTGCCCCAAGAAGAGGCATGGCGCGGAGGCCAAAAGCATGGCTACCCGTGGGGCGCGATCAGAACGCTGGACGAGATCGTGGAGGACGAACACTTGAAAGAGCGGGGATTCTTCATTGAGGTAGAGCATCCAGAGCTAGACCGCACGTTCACATATCCAGGCCCAGCGGCCATCTACAACGGCTCCCCGTGGGCCATCTCCCGCCGAGCGCCGTTGATTGGCGAGCACAACGTCCAGATTTTCTGCGAGGAGCTTGGATTGTCAAAAGGCGAGCTAACCGCCCTGGCCGAAGGCGGCGTCATCTAGCCATTCTGTCTGCGTTGGTCACAGCTAATCAGATTCCAAAGCTAAGGGGGCATTGAACATGATGCCCCTTTTTCTTACAGTGATTTCATGACCGGTTGCCAATAGTTCGGTGACCTACAGAATTTGGGGGAACGGGGCGAGCACTGTGTTCAGAATAATATCATCCATGTCATTTGTTTTATTGCTGTTAGTAACTCTCGCCCATATGTATCCGGCTTCCGCGCTAGCCGTCACCTTTACCGTTGACACGGATAAAGATAGCTGCAGTAAACCCGTGCCGGGATTAAGCCTAAAGGAGGCCATTGTGGCTGCCGAGGGAACCCCAGGGCCTGACACCATTGAGTTCAACATGACCTTCCCAGCTGCAATTGCACTGGCCTGCCCGTTTCCGACAATTACTGAATCTCTCGCGATAGCCGGACCAGGCCCTGACAAGCTGACTATCAACGTCGATGATCCCGCCGTGTTCAACACCTCCCAGATATTCGATATCAACACGCGTTCAAAGGCTAAAGAAGGCTATGACATCTCTAGTCTGACCCTTGACGGTTCGCTGGCACGGGATAATATGGACTTATTGCGCGTGATTCGCGCAGCCGGAAATTCCTACGATAAACTCACGGCAGGTTATGTGTTATTTACAGCGCTTGGATGCGAAAACAGCAATTCCATGCATAATAAGGGAGATGGAATTTACTATACGTCCATGACACTAACCGTCAAGCAAAGCGCATTTTACAAGATCAGAATGAACACTGCCGGAGCAGAGCGAGTCGCAATTTATTCGTTAAGTAGCTGAGCACTACAGATTTACGCAACAAGATTCGAAAAAAATGTTAGCGGAACCGGGGCGGTCGTCGTCGCATTTAACACACATGAATTTGGCAAATCATATATTCGAGCCTCGTCATTCACTGAAAATATAACATTGGGTCTAGGCGTCTCTAACGTCCCACAAGATAGCGCTCTTGTGCTTGGCTCAAAAGGGATTTTCTCATCGAAAACTCTACTTTTTCAGGAAACAAGTCAGGTTTTGCAGGCAGCGGGGCGATAAACCTCACATATTCCAACCCTTCACCGCCTTCAAACTATTCAAGTTCCGAAATGTAACGATAAGCGACAACATCGACAAGTTTGGCGGAGGGATAGGCATCGTTGTGGATGATATTGACTTTGACTCATACAATTCAATTTTTGCCAATCACAATACCCTCGATTGCTTTATCAACCAAAGCTCTAACTACTCCGGAGAGTACAATATTGAAAGCTCTGACAGTTGTGACTTCAATCCTGTCTCCGGCACAGATATGCAGTTCAGCGATCCCAAGCTCGCTCCTCCAACGGTAAATGGCGGCTGTAACAACTCAACACCCATAGGCTGCACGTTCAAACAGGCTCCTATTACTCCAGGGTCACCGGGTGTTGATGCGGGGGATGATCCCACCTGCGCGCACACAGACCAACGAGGATTTGTGCGTCCGTCGCCCACCGATATTGGAGCTTACGAGCTATTTTAGAATGGCGACAGCCATTACACCAACGCCCCGGAAATCGCGATCTCGGTTATCTCGTCGTCGGTCATGCCCAGGAGGTCGCGCAGGACGAAATCGTTGTGTTCTCCCAGCATCGGCGCGGCGAAACGCGGCCCGTTGTCGTAGCCTTTGATGCGGAACTGGTGTCCGGTGTACGGCACGTTGCCGACTTCTGAATGTTCCAACTCTCGGAAGAACTTGCGATGTTTGAGTTGAGGGTCGCGCATCAGGTCGCTGCTTCGTTGAACGACTCCCGCTGGCACGCCTGCCACTTGGAGAATCTCCATCACATCCTGGGGCGACTTGTCGGCTGTCCACTGACTGATACCCTTGTCGATTTCGTCGTGGCTGCTGAGTCGGCCTTCTGTTGTGGAAAATCGGTCATCATTGGCCCAGGTCGGCTTGCCCATCGCTGAGCGCAGATTCGCCCAATCCTCGTCGGTCTCGACGGCTATGGCGCACCACTGGTCCTCGCCGCTACACTGGTACGCTCCCTGCGGAGCCGCGATGCGAGACCTGTTGCCTATTCGAGACACCATCCGTCCGCTGGCATTATAGTCGATGATCTGAGGCGCCAGCATCTGGAGCGACATCTCCAGTTGGGATGCGTCGATGAACTGGCCTTCCCCGGTTCTTCGGCGATGGTCGAGCGCCGCCATCATAATCGCTGCCAGGAACCGTGGCGCGACGCCGTCGGTGTATGCGGTGAAAGGGCCGTCCGGCGGCAGATCGGGCCATCCGGTTATCTCGTAGAAACCGGCTATCGCCCCCGCGTGGAATCCGAAACCGGCATAGGTCGAAGCCAATCCGGTTTGTCCCATAAGGGAAGTGCTGACCATTATCACTGAAGGATTGAGTTTCTTCACAGTCTCGTATCCGATGCCGAGATCGTCCATCTTCCCCGTCGCGAAGCTCTCGATCACGATGTCAGCCCAACCGATGAGACGCCGGGCGACGTTGGCTCCCTGCGGGTTTTTCAGGTCGAGAGACAGGCTGTACTTCGAGGTGTTGAAATCGCCGAAGCTGTGAGACCGATTCGTGCCCGGCTCGCCATCTTTGAACGGCCCAACGGTCCGGACCAGGTCTGGCGGGCTTTCCGTTTCAACACGGACGACCGTCGCCCCGTGGTCGGCGAAATACTTGGAAGTGGTTGGCGCGGCCCATATCCAGGCAAAATCTGCGACCTTGATTCCGTCGAAGGGCAGTGTTGTGGTCATTATTCCTACTCCTGTGGTACCGTCGCGCCGCCCTCGATGGCTTGAGCCTCGGACATGCCGAGCATTTCGATCAGTATCTCGTGATTGTGCTGGCCCAACTTCGGAGCCCATCGCTTCACGTCCAGCGGCGTCTCCGACAATTGGGCGAGGATGCCAGCGACGGCCGTATCGGTTCCATCAGGCAAGGGAGCCATCAGCCAGTAGCCGCGCTCCTCGAGCTGATGGAACTTGGTCAGGTCTTCGACTGTGTTGATGGGCGCAATCGTCACATTGTCTCTGAGCCCCCGATCCAGCATCTCCGCCTTGGTGTGGAGCAAAACGTAACGGCGAATCGCGTCAAACACGTCCTCAAGCGCATAGACCACTGGTTGCTGCTGGAGGAAACGGCGGTCATACGTCGCCCAGTCTTCTCCTTCGATCCACTCCTCCGGCACGATTCCGTCCTCAACCATCCAGGGAACCATTCCCGTCATCGTTGCTCCAGTTGGAATCAGCACCACATAGCCGTCTGCGCATTCGTGGACAAGCGGCAACTCGATGGCACCTGCCTGCAAAACCGAACCGGCCCGCTCCATGTCGGAACCCTGTATGGCATGGGCGAGACGGGCATGGAGCATCGTCGCAATCATGGAGGTTTGAGCCGAGACGTCCACGAACTGGCCCTGACCGGTCTGAATCATGAGGGCGTGAGCGGTAAGAGCCGCGACCGCCGCCTCGGACGACGCGTGAAGCCATGCTTGGGGAACCGACAGTCTGACAGGCGCCCGCTCTGGGTTGCCTTGAACGCTCATAGGGCCACCCATCGCGGCCAAGGTCAGATCGCTGGCAGCGTAATCAGCTTGGGGGCCGTCCTGTCCGAATGCGCTGATAGCAACATAGATAATGCTGGGGTTGGCCTTCTCGAAGGCGTCGAATCCCAACCCTAGTTTCGCCATCTCTCCAGGGCCAGCCGACTCGATCACAAAATCTGCCTTCTCTGCGAGTCGAAGCAACGCGGCGCGACCGGCTTTTGTTGTGACATCCAGCGTCACCCCGCGTTTGTTGCGGTTGAAGGCAAAGAATTGGAGGCTGTTCTCTGGCTCTGGCGCGTCTTCCAAGAACGGCCCCATGCGCCTGCTCGATGACCCGTAAGGCGGTTCGACCTTGACAACGTTTGCGCCTAGATCGCCCAGAATCATGCTCGCCATCTCGCCTCGGTCGTCGGACAGGTCTAACACGGTGTAGGGGCTGAGCATCGACCACTCCTTGCCTGCAATTGAGCGAATGGTGTTGAGTTCGCCGATTGTATCAGACCAACAGTGATTTACTTAGACATGACGCCATTGTAAACTCGCCACACACAACGAAGGAGGTCGAACCCTGTGAGCATGAGAGGTCAAGCGGCAATCGTCGGCATCGGCGAACTGCCCACCGAGAGACGAATCAACGGCAGGTCAACCAATTCCCTGCTGTCCCAAGCCGCCCGTCTGGCCATCGCCGACGCGGGCCTGCGAAAAGAGGACATCGACGGTATAATTACGCGAGGCTCGGACGTCGGCCCGATGGACCTTGCCGAGTACATGGGCCTGAGTCTCACATTCTGCGAGGGCAACACCCAGCACGGCTCCGCCGGAGCGCACTCGGTCGCGATGGCGGCGGCAGCGATTCACGCCGGGCTTGCCACCACCATCATGTGCCTGTTCGGCGGAACTCGCGACCCCAACGAGGGCGGGTTCGGCCCTGGCATAACTCGTGGCCCGGCCCCGGCCAACAAGCTGACCGAGTTCGAAGCTCCCTTCGGCCCAGCGGCGGGAGCAGGCACCGGCTACGGAATGATGAAGCACCGCCATATGTACGAGTTCGGCACCACTCAGGAACAGTTCGCCAAGATGGCCGTGAACCAGCGGTTCAACGCCCTCACCAACCCGAACGCCGTGTTCAAAGGAGAACCAATCACTGTGGACGATGTCCTCAACTCTCGGATGGTCAATGACCCTCTGCACCTACTGGAGTGCGTCATGCCATGCGCCGGAGCGGCAGCGTGCATCGTGACCTCAGCAGAGCGGGCGAATTCCCTACCCAATCCTCCGGTTTACATCCTGGGAGCGGCCACCGGAGTCAGCGACCACGACACCATCTGGCAAGCTGAACGCATCACTACGACGCCTGTTGCCATCTCGGCGCGCAAAGCTTACGAGATGGCAGGTTACGGCCCGCGAGACATCCAGCTTGCCCAGTTCTACGATTGATACACCATTCTCGCGGCCGTCGGCCTCGAAGATGCCGGATTCTGCGAAAAGGGCGAGATTGGCCCCTTTTATGATTCCGTGGACACAACCTATAAAGGATCATTCCCGATTAACACAGACGGAGGGCAGCTTTCCGCCGGTCAGCCTGTTGGCGGGGCGGGGGGGTTCCGGCACGTCATCGAGGGAGCGCGCCAAGTGATGGGGAGGGCCGAAGATCGTCAGGTCGCCAGGAACGACCTGTGCATGGTCAACGGTTGAGGAGGCACCGCGAGCGTGATGTGCACGCTCATACTCGGCTCCGAAGCCACTGTGTAGGCTCTCGCCAACACCGAACGCCGTGTCAGGCAAGCCCTGACACCTGAAAACCCGATTCCAAAGGAATCCCGATATGACATCCGAATACACCAAACCGCTCCCCAGACCAATGAGCGAGGAACGCACTCGGCCGTTCTGGGACGCCACAAAGCGACACGAACTCGTGATGCCCCGATGCAAGACTTGCGACCAAAAGTTTTTCTATCCTCGGGAGGACTGCCCCAAGTGCCTCTCCAACAACCTAGAGTGGGTCCAAGTAAGCGGCAAAGGCAGGCTGCACAGCTTCACGATTATTCGTCAACCGGCCAACCCGGTGTTCATCGAAGACGTGCCATACATCTACGCGATGGTGCAACTCGACGAAGGTCCCAGAATGATCTCCACCGTCGTTCAGTGCGACATTAAAGACGCGGAAATCGACATGCCACTGGTCGCGGTCTTCGACGACATCACGCCCGAATGGACGCTGGTCAAGTTCAAACCCGCTTGAAGATCATTGGCCTGACGGCTGATAGCTGACGGCTGCCTACACCGGAATGTCTATAATCTGAAGCCGCCACTCCTCGGCCACAGCCTCGATGAATTGGAATCCGGCTTTGTCTGCGAAGAAACGGTCAATGTCCGTGTCGCCGACGTGGTAGTAAACGTCGGCCTGGAACCGGGCCATGACGTCTCCGAGGTTCTGTTTCAGCACGGTGAAATCTACAGAGATTCCATGCTCGTCCCAGATACGCTCCTGAGTGCTGATGGGGCGGTCTGAGCAGCTTCCCACCAGGTAACCCAACTTCTGGGCGGTCCTCACCACCTCCATCGAAAGAAAGCCGGGCGGGTCTCCGGCCTCCAGAGTGCCGTCTATGTCAAAACTAATCAGCTTGGCCAATCGGTTGTTCTCCTGAAAGTTCGGTGTGATTCTCGCTTCGATATTTAGCAGAAATCGAAGCCTTGATGCCATACATTACCGGCTATGTTAACCTATCTTGCCTACGGAGGTCAGGCTCTTCTCCACAGTTCATCAGTCAGCGAGGCACACACATGGGATACCCAACCGTCACTTACAAAGAAGAGGGCATGCGCGAGGGGATGCAGATCGAAGACGCATCCATCCCGGTCGAGGATAAGGTTCGACTCCTCGATGCCCTGTCCGAAACTGGACTAAAACACATCGTCGTCGGCTCCTTCGTCAGTCCCAGGTACACGCCACAGATGGCCGAGATCGACGATGTGATGGCTCGATTCACTCCCAAACCTGGTGTGCGATACACTGCCCTGGCCCTCAACGAGCGGGGCCGAGAGCGGGCTCAGCAATACTCGCCCCCTCTGGACACGGGGGAGAACAGCACGTACCGTCCCACCCTGCGTTGCCATATGTGTGACGTCTTCGCTCGACGCAACACCAACCGATCTCAAGCCCAAGAGATGGCGGACTGGGAACAGATCGTCTCAACCGCCAAAGCGTTGGGCGCGACCGAAGCGGGTATCGGGACCAACGCATCGTGGGGCTCCAACTTCGTCGGCAAGTTCTCAAACGCCGATCGAATGGACATCTTTGAACGCCAGCATGCCATGTGGGACGAGGCCGAGATTCCGGTCACGGCGGTCAGTCTCGGCGACCCGATGAGTTGGTGCATGCCCCACGAGGTCAAGTCCCAGCTTATGGAGATAAAATCCCACTGGCCCGACATCAGGGACTTCACCCTGCACCTTCACAACGGTCGGGGCATGGCGCTGGTCTCAGCCTATGCTGCTCTGGAAACGCTGGACGAGACGGACACCCTGAACCTCGACGGCACCATAGGCGGAATCGGAGGCTGCCCGTACTGCGGCAACGGACGAGCCACGGGTCAGATGCCTACCGAAGACGCCATTAACATGCTGGAAGAGATGGGCATCGACACCGGCGTGGACATCGACAAGGTTATCGACTGCGTGTGGATGCTGGAGGATATGCTGGGACGCACAACGTTGGGCCACGTCTCGAAGGCAGGCCCTCGACCCAAGACCATTGAGGAGTGGTACGACCCCAACGCCCCCTTCGTCGAAACCTTCGAGGAGGCACGACACTTCAAGCTCGGCCCGTCGGTTTACGAGGGCGGAATTTACCCCTGGCGGGAGCCAATCCGCAGCGAACAGCGTCCTGACACACTTGAGGTAGCAGACTAAGGGAGCTTTCATGTCAGACGGAGCCACCGGAAAAACCGGCCCGCTGGACGGCCTGAGAGTCATCGACTGGACGATGTGGCAGTTCGGACCTGTCTCCACCATGATGTTGGCGGACATGGGCGCAGAGGTCATCAAGGTCGAATCGCTGGACGGCGATCACGGACGGCAGTTTGAAGGAATCCGAGGCCACCCCACCAAAACAAAAGGCGGGCTGTCTGCCTACTTCGAGGGATTGAACCGACAGAAGCTGGGCATCGCTCTTGACCTCAAGAACCCTAGCGGGCTGAAGGTCATGCGCGAGCTTGCGGCCAAGTCGGACATCTTCGTCCAGAATTTTCGCAAGGGCGTGGCCGAGCGTCTCGGAGTCGGGTACGAAGATTTAATCAAGGACAACCCTCAGATCATCTACGCATCGGCGTCTGGTTATGGCCCGAACGGGCCGGATTCTGACAAGCCCGCTTTCGCTCTGACCGCCGAGGCCCGGTCCGGCGCGCTCTGGTGGTTCGGACCGGACGACGACACGCCCCACGAACTCGATATCGCCGACCAGATAGCGGGCATGATGCTTTCCTACGGTGTCATTGGCGCGGTGGTCGCCAGAGAACGGTTCGGCTACGGTCAGAAGGTCGATGTTTCTCATCTTGGCAGCATGGTCTGGGCGCGAGGGATGCAGAACGGAATCTCGTTCCTGCAAGACTTCGAGGTTCCCAGGTTCGAGCGCAAGATGGCCGGATCGGTGCTGTGGAATTACTACAAGTGCTCCGACGGCGAATGGGTAGCCTTCAGCATGGGCCAGGGAGACCGATACTGGCCGACGTTCTGCAAGGCCATAGACCGGCCAGACCTGAACGAGAACCCAAAGTTCAACAACCAGGCCGCCCGATTCGACAACCGCGGCGAGTTGATTACCATTCTCGACTCGGTGTTCATCACCCGTCCCAGGCCCGATTGGGAGAAGCGTCTTGACGAGGCGGGCGACCTGATCTGGGAGCGGGTCCAACGCACCCTTGACCTACCCAACGACCCGCAGGTCACGGCCAACAATTACGTGATAGACTTCGACCATCCGGTGATCGGGCCATCCAAGTGGGCGCAGACTCCCGTCGGGTACAGCAAGACTCCGCTGTCCACCCGGAAGATGGCCCCAGCCCACGGCGAGGACACCGAGGACATATTGCTCAACGTGCTGGGGTACGATTGGGACGAGATTGTGTCTTTGAAGAACGACGGCGCGATACTCTGAGGCAGGCCGCCAGCTATCAGTCGTCAGCGCCATGTCATTCTGAGTCGCGGCGAAGAATCTGGTCGCAAGCAGGACAACGGTTGTTTCATCAGCGATCAGATGCTTCACTCCGTTCAGAATGACAAGTGGCAAGCGCAACGCTCAGACGCGAGAGGTGACATGACAATGGAAAAATTCGAGTACCTGAAACCCGTGACCCAGACCATCGACGCCAACCGCGAGGAGTTGGTGGACATCAGCCTCGACATCCACTCGCACCCGGAGCTTAACTTCCAGGAGCATCACGCCGCCAAGCTGCTGTCGGACTCCTTGGAGCAACACGGATTTGCCGTGGAACGCGGCGTTGGTGGCGTCGAAACCGCTTTCCGCGCCACACTTGATGGTGGTGGCGGAGGCGGGCCAACCGTGGCGATTCTCGCCGAGTACGATGCCCTGCCGGAGATCGGCCACGGATGCGGACACAACCTCATCGCGATATCCAACCTCGGCGCGGGTCTCGGAGTTCAGGCGGCTATGGCTAACCTTCCAGGCCGTCTCGTGGTCCTGGGCACTCCAGCCGAGGAAGGCGGCGGCGGGAAGAATCGAATGATAGACGCAGGCGTGTTTGACGACGTGGACATTTCGCTGTCCTCGCACCCGTCATCAAACCTCACAGTCTTCGGCACTGAAGCCGCCATCGACGAGACATGGAGCCTAGCTATGGTGCGCTATCGGTTCGATTTCTACGGCAAGGCCGCCCACGCCGCAGTCGCGCCGGAGGCGGGAATCAACGCGCTCAATGCCGTGATTCACACTTTCAACGGCATCGACTCCATGCGACAACACCTGCGGTCCGACACCCGAATCCACGGCATCATCACCGACGGCGGGACCGCACCCAACGTGGTGCCCGAGTTCGCCTCCGCCGACTTCATCCTGAGATCGCGGGATCGGGTGTACTTGAACGAGATCGTCCAGAAGGTCGTCGCCATCGCCAACGGTGCGGCCACGATGACCGGAGCGCGACTGGAGATGCCTACGCCCAACGTCATGTACGAAGACGTCCAGCCCAACACCACCTTGGCCAGAGCTGTCGAGTCCAACGCCCATGCCATCAGCATGAAAGTCGATCCCCTGATTCCTGGACGCGGCGGCAGCGGGGCATCCACCGACTTCGGCAACGTCAGCCACCGAATGCCGTCCTTCGCCATGCGATTCGCCGTGGCTGAGGAACCTGTGCCTGGACACTCTCGCCTCTTGACCGCAGCGGCCAAGTCGCCGTTGGCTCAGGAGAGCGCCATCAACACTGCCAAGGCGCTGGCGATCACCGCCTGCGACCTGCTGACGAATCCCGCCCTGGTAGATGCAGCCCGCGCCGAGTTCGCAGAACGGGGCGACTGACCACTCATTCTCATTGAAACCAAAGGGGGAAATATGGCCGATCTGTCCAAAATAAAAGCTCTGACATTCGATGTCGGAGGCACGGTCTTCGATTGGAGAGGAACAATCGAAGAGGAGCTTCGTCGTCTTGCGTTGAAGCAGAACGCCGACCTGGACGTCCCTCAATTCGCCACAGACTGGCGGAGAGGCATGTTTCAAGAACTGGGCCGAGTCCGAACCGGAGAAGTGCCCTGGATGAACGCCGACCAGCTTCACCGCAGCGTTCTGGATGATGTTCTGGCGAAGCACACCGCTATCGAGCTTTCGGATTCCGGGCGCGACGAACTGAATGACGTATGGCACCGGCTCAACGCCTGGCCTGACGCTCCGGCGGTCATCGAAAAGCTAAGGTGCCGATACATGGTCGTTGTGCTGACCGTTCTGAGCTGGTCTATCGTGGTGGACTGCTCCAAGCACAACGGCATCAGCTGGGACGGGATTCTGTCCTGCGAGTTCCTGGGCTACTACAAGCCCGACGCTGAGGCGTACCAGAAGGGTGTCAGCCTGTTGAGGCTGGAGCCTGCCCAGGCGATGATGATCGCGGCCCACGTGGGAGACCTTCAGGCGGCTATGGCGGCGGGACTGCGCTCAGCTTACGTTCATCGTGAAGGCGAATCGGCCCCGATTTTTGAAGTTGCCGATACCGCACCCGAGTGGGACGTCAACACCAGGGATTTCGCTGAACTGGGTAGCCAGCTTCTGGCTTGAGCTCCCTTCGCTACGCTTAAATCGAGCCAAGCCACTCCGAGATGGCGTCGCCAACCTCGGCAGGCGAATCCTCTTGGATGAAGTGACTGCCTTTGACCGTGACCTCCTGTTGGTTCGGCCATGTGCGGCAGAACTCCCGCTGATCTCCGGTCAGAATCGCTCCGGGTTCTGCGTTGATGAAGAGCTTCGGCACATCGCTGGATGCCAACCACCGAGAGTACGCCGTCGCTATCTCGTGAACGTCGGTTGGCTCGCCCTCGATTGGGATTTCGCGGGGCCAGGTCAGAGTCGGACGTCGGGATTCTCCAGGCTCCAGATACGGCTTACGGTACACTTCCATCTCTTCGCCAGTTAGCTCACGGATGACGCTCGCAGGTAGAACGCGCTCCACAAACATATTCTTCTCTAGAACCATGCCCTCTCCTGCGTCAGAGCGCATACCCTGGAATATTCGCGTAGCACTATCAGGCCAGTTATCCCACGTCAGCGGACCAACGATGGCTTCCATATAGGCGATGCCCTTGACCCGCTCTGGATGTCGGTGCGCCCAGTGGAAGGCCAATGCAGAGCCCCAATCGTGGCACACAAGAGTCATGTTGGATGTCAAACCTAGAGCATCGAACCAGGCGTCGATATACCGAACGTGGTCCACAAACCTATACGACCCGTCCGGGGCCTTTCCCGAATCTCCCATGCCCACCAGATCGGGAGCCAGGCATCGAACTCCGCCTTCGACCTTTGGGATTACGTTTCGCCAAAGGTACGAGCTTGTGGGATTGCCATGCAGGAACACCACAGGGTCGCCTTCGCCAGTGTCGACATATGCGATTTCGGTGTCCAGAACTGCGACTCGTTTTCGGGGGTAGTTATCTTGAGATGATATTGTCATGGTTGCTCGATATTAGTCGGGCGTCCAAACTCTGGTTATCATGTCTTCGTCGTTGAAGGCGACTATGCCCACGCTGTCGATGTCCACTGAGAACAGGTGAAACTCTGGCTCGGTCGGCCTCCATTGGGTATTCACGTACACCGCGTTGCCGTAACGCGCCCTCTGCTCCAGATCCAGAATCGGGATTGCCCGTCCATAAACTTTGAATTCGCCCTCGCTTCCGTCGCGGTTGCCGACGGTGTTATGCACTGTGCAACGAGGGTCTCTCAAAAGGTCCTGAGCCTTCTTTGAATTCCACATCATCCCCAGATATAGATGGCCGTCAACGAACATCGGCTCCACGGGCGATATTCGAGGGTAACCATTCTTTCTAAGCGTGCCAACAAGGACAAGCCCAGTGCGTTCAAACCGTTCTCGTCCGATGTCTGCCATCTCCGGTGCGCTGTCCTTGAACTCTTCCCAGATCACGTCGTTTCACTCCATGAGTTTTTGAGACGTTTGCGTCTTCTCTGTTTGCACGCTGGGATTCTATCAGATTTGGCCCCTTCCATTACTCTCACAACGAGGACACGCCAGTTTCTGTTCGTGATTCCCAACCTTGGTTGCTGCTACCATAATCGCGCAGTCTAATATCATCCTGTGCATTAGACGATATTAGACTGCGCTCGGCATCACAATGTACAAAAGTTCCATAGCCATAGGTACACTCCACCCATCTTGCGCCGTCATGAATCTCGTGAATGAGCAAGAATCGAATCATAGCTTAACGTCCTGATACTGGTCGTATAAAAACAAGGGGCGCACGCTATATGGGGAAAGCCCCTTGCTGCATGGCTGAACAATTCCGGTCAACGTCCGGATTGCAGACCTAGTACCCCATCAACGCGCTGGCGCGGTTGGAGCTGGTCACCATCGTCTCCATCGGCTCAGAGATTACGTTGACACAGGCGACTTGGCCCCGCAGAGTGGCGGCATACGCCCGCTCCAGGGCGGGACGAATCTCGTCAGGGTCGGTGACGTTCTCGGCGTGTCCACCAAAGGCTTCGATCAGCTTGTCGTAGCGAATCTCAGGCGTGAATTGAGCGATTCTCTCCTCGTAGCCTTCCGGCAAGCCCATGCGGGATTCAAGGTTGCCCCCAACTATGCCCGAGTTGTTGTTGACTATGAACACGATGGGCAGGTTGTGACGCACCGCCGTCTCCAGTTCCATCGCGTTGAAACCGAATGCGCAGTCGCCGTTGACGCTCACCACCGGCACGTCTGGTCGGGCCAGTTTTGCGCCCACCGCGAAGGGCACACCCACGCCCATGCAGCCGTTTGAAGCAGAGTTCAAACGGCTGGCCGGCGTGTGGCTTGAAAGCACCTGGCGACCTGTCGCCAGCGTGGTCTGGCCATCGACGGTGTATATGGTCTCTCGCGGGAACACGCTCTGAATTTCGCTCAATAGCCGGTAGGTGCGGATTGGAGACTCGTCGGAAGCCATCAGAGGTTCGAGAGACTTGGCGTTAGTCTCGGCCTTCTCACGCAAGGCGTTCAGCCACGGCCCTTCTTCGGCCTTGTCTGCCATGCCCTCGGTCTTGCCTTCGATCTCGGCCAGAATCTGCTGCAGAGCGACCTTGGCGTCGCCGACGATACCGACTTCAACTGCCCTGTTGATTCCGATTTCCTCAGGCTCGATGTCGATGTGGATAACCTTAGCGTCCGGCGCAAACCGGCGTCCGAAGTCGAACATCCAGTTCAACCTCGCGCCAACGACCAAAATGACATCAGCATCCCGCATTATGGAACTGCGAGCCGAGGCCATGTTCATCGGATGGTCGTCAGGGATGAACCCTCGACCCATCGGGGAGGTGAGGAAGGGCATGCCCAGGCTTTCGACCATTTGGGCAAGCTCTTCGGTCGGCTCAGACCATCGAACGCCTTTGCCAATAATCATGGCAGGGCGCTCGGCGTTCAAAAGAAGCTCCGCGGCTTCTTTGACGCTCTCAGGATTGCCGGCCGGAGGCGCGCCGGAGAATGTCCCGGTCGGCCAATCCACCTGGTCCTCGTCAACCTGCTCTTGAAGGACGTCGGAAGGGAAGTCCAGATATACAGGGCCAGGTCGCCCGCTCTTGGCCGTTCGGAAAGCCATCGCCATGAAATAAGGAATCCGGGCCGCGCTGTCCACCTGGACCGCCATCTTTGTGATGTTGGTGAACATCGGGACGTTCTCGGTCTCCTGGAACGTGCCAGAGTAGCGTCCGCCTTGGGGGCCTGAGCCTCCAAGAAGCAACAGCGGCATGCAGTTGTCATACGCGACGTGAGCGCCAGTCACAGCATTGGTAACAGCCGGGCCTGCCGCCAGCACGCACACGCCTACCTTATTTTGAACGAAACCCCAGGCCGTGGCAGAAAAAGCGGCGGCTTGCTCGTGTCGGACCCCGATGGGTCGGACTCCGTGGTGAGGCGCGAAGCCCATGATCTCCACAATCGGCCCGCCGGGAAGTCCGAACAACACGTCGACGCCCTCTTTCGCTATCGCTTGAGCAACCAGTTCACTGCCTTCAATTTTGCCCATGTCATTCCTCCGAAATTTCTGTATTTGGTCAACCGCTACTTGCTGCCAGACCAATCATGTCTGGCATAATCGTTACCTCATTTTCCACTGGGGCCTGCGCTTCTCGGAGAAAGCTTTGGGGCCTTCAATCGAGTCCTCGGTGAGAGTTATTCGTTCGGAAATAGGTCCGGCCAGCTTTTGAGCGTATTCCACCGGCAGGTTCCGTCCGTGATAGACGATCTGCTTGATGGCCTGAACCGCCAATGGAGCGCACATCTTGATCTCGCCAGCGACACGGTCAACAGTCTCAAAGAGGGCGTCCCGATCCGCCACAACTTCTTGAATGAGTCCAATCTGGTAGGCGCGTTCAGAATTAATCCTGCGTCCTGAAAGCTGCATGTACAAGGACTCGCCCAGCGGTATCATGCGGTTGAGGTTGTGCAGGCCGTATCCCGCCAGGATGCTCCACCGAGGCTCAGGCAGGCCGAACTCCGATTTTTCGGTGGCTATGCGTATGTCGCACTGGAGGGAAACCTCCAGCCCTCCAGCAACGCAGAAGCCGTCAATAGCGGCGATCAAAGGTTTGTACACGCCCATATCAACGAAGGAACCTGCGCCTCGCGGGTCGACGGTTCTCCTGTCGCCTTCGGCGTCCAGGCTGGCACGCTCTTTGAGGTCCATTCCGGCTGAGAACGCCCGACCTCCGGCTCCTGTCAGCACCCCCAGTATCACCTCTGGGTCGTCGCGCACCTCGGCCAACGCCTCTCTGAGACCGCCGCTCAGTTCACGATTCAGCGCGTTGAGGGAGTCCGGCCGGTTCAGGGTGATGTACCCGACCCCGTCTCGTTTCTCGTACAGAATGGTGGGTGTCGAGATAACCATAATCGCTCCCAGCTCTAGTTTTTATGAAGGCCGCCAGCCACGGGCCTCTAGTCGTAATCGCGAGTGTATTCTGAACATCAACACGTGTCAATCTGATAGACCGACCTCTGTGACGCCAGGCATATCACACACGATTCTTTACACTCTCACCTACGGAGAGCTGGACTTGATGATAGAAGTACGAAAAAGGCATCGACGGAGACGAGTAAGAGGAAACGTCAGGCTTCAGAGAGTCTGTAGGGTCAAGACCACTTGCCCACGGTGAGAGCAGACGCCGAGACCTCCTCCGAATATCCCTCCTGAGTCGCGGACCTAAAGGCACAAGTTAACAAGACCAGCGCCGAGTAGGCCCTGCCGGATTCGCCCACCGTTACCAGTGGCGGGGGCATGAACACGTGCCCTGAATGAGCGCTCCGCATCATGCGGGGAACCTGGGTGGTACCGCGGGTATTTTCGAATTTTCGACTTGTCCCTTAATTGGGACGGGTCTTTTGTATTTCGCGAATCTTGTGATCTGTCACAAAACGAGGCGAGAACAAAGGAAGAAACAATGACACAGGTAGAGTTATACGACACAACGCTTCGCACCGGCGCACAGTACGAGGGCATATCGCTGTCCGTTGAGGACAAGTTGACCATCACCGATAGGCTGGACCAGTTGGGCGTCCACTACATCGAGGGAGGCTGGCCCGGCTCCAATCCCAAAGACGCCGAATTTTTCGAGCGGGCCAAAAGCTTCAAGCTCAAGAACTCCGTTCTGACCACATTCGGAAGCACCCGCAGGGCCAACGTCGACGCCGCCAACGATCCGCAAATTCAGACTTTACTGGAGGCCGAAACCGCCGTCGTGACGCTGGTATGCAAAAGCTGGGATTTGCATGTCACCCACATCCTGGAGACATCAATGGAAGAAAATCTTGCGATGATCTCAGATTCGATATCCTAATCTCGTGTCCCAAGGGCGCAGGGCGTTCTTCAACGCCGAACATTTTTCCGACGGATACAACGCCAATCCCGGCTACGCGCTTCAGGCAGTCAGAGCGGCGGCCTCCTCCGGCGAACAGTGCGTTGTGCTATGCGACACCAACGGCGGAGTCACGCCCACAAAGATTTATGAGATTTTCACCACGGTTGGCAAGGAAACAGACGTTAATCTTGGAATCCATCCCCACAACGACGCAGACATGGCTGTCGCTGGCGCGTTGACTGCCGTGGACGCGGGCGTCCTGCAGGTGCAGGGCACCGTGAACGGTTACGGAGAGCGATGCGGCAACGCCAACCTGCTGTCCATCGCCGCCAACCTCAAGCTCAAGAAGGGCATCGATTGCATCTCCGACGAGCAGCTTCGGAGCCTGACCGACACCAGACGTTTCATCGCCGAAATCGCCAACATACCTCCTCCCACCTCTCACCCCTTCGTTGGCACCAGCGCCTTC